>Ga0265292_1000770_pt1 | contig 36768 bp, 39 predicted proteins | sample Munlanlewell296A_FD_189080 | JGI IMG/M metagenome (GOLD analysis project Ga0265292, IMG submission 189080) | Leachate microbial communities from a municipal landfill in Southern Ontario, Canada - Leachate well 296A | ecosystem: Engineered > Solid waste > Landfill > Unclassified | place: Canada... | reverse complement strand
AAAATTTCTAGATGGACAAGGACGAACGATCGGAGGAATTATCGTTGGACGAAAAGACTTGATCAAGGATGTCCGATTTTTTTCACGGCATAGTGGTCCTTCGCTCTCGCCGTTCAACGCCTGGATCTTGTCGAAAAGCTTAGAAACACTTGCCGTCAGAATGGAGCGTCATTGCGAATCGGCATTGAAACTTGCGCAATATCTTGAACAACATGCCGAGATTGAAACTGTGAAGTATCCGTTTCTTCCTTCGCATCCTCAACATTACCTTGCGTCACAACAGATGAAACTTGGCGGTGGTCTCGTCACCTTTATTGTGAAAGGAGGGGTGGACCGCGGAAGAAAATTTTTGAACTCACTGCAAATGCTTTCACATACCGCGAATTTAGGTGACTCACGTACCATCGTCACTCATCCGGCATCCACAACACATTCAAAACTGAGCGATGCTGAACGTGCTGCAGTCGGTATCCTTCCCGGATTACTTCGCGTCTCCGTTGGTCTTGAACACATCGATGATATCATCGCGGACGTTGAATATGCACTCCAAACAAGTAAACAGTAACCGGAAACGGGATATTCTATAACCATTAAATTGTGACTCATTTATTTATCAATAAAAATACCTGCGGGAATTTCTTTCTAAATTGTATGCCTCTAACGGCAACGTTTTTTAAAAGAGAAGTTGCTTTTTAAGACCTGGAGTGTTCTGAATCATGATATTTCCCTCCGTTGCTCAAAAAGTCGCTTAAAATAGTAGAAATAGCCGTTTTTTTGATAGTAGGTTAGAGAGCTCTAACAAGTTTATACTTGCTTCAATAAAGGGGAATTCATAGATTACATACAGATACTAAACCGCATAGTGGATTATGGGATCATCAAAAATTATAATGCTGTCGGGAGTGTACCTGATTCTCGGGTTCTATACGGTTAGCTTTTATCAAGCTGAACGGACGAACAGCTATACAGTGGAAGCGGTTTCAAACTCTGTGCAAGCTGAGCATCTTGCTCGCACTGGGATTTCGATGGCATTGGTGAAGATGGGAAATGATAGCGGCATTCCTAATTTTACAGAAGATGCTTCATTATCCGGTGGAACAATTCAATACTCAGCCGTTGTCTCTGGCTTACAATCTACGATTACCTCTTCAGCACTTTTTAACGGACGTCAAATTGATATGACCGCACTCTTTACGTTCGACCGTGGACGATGGAGAATCACCCGTATCTACGTAACACCCACCCCCGAAGTGATCAGCTAGTTTCTCGCTTACCGGAAGACTTTTTAAAGCAATTTCTTCGTTACTCTGATAAAACATCAAACAATTGTTTTTTATTGCCATAGGTGACAAGAAATGCTTGTTTGAAGCATAGCAGGTATCGTTATTGAAAAATCGACTGCATCAAATTTCACTTCTAAGAAACAGTGTTCACTATTTCATTTCAAAAACCAGAATTTCTTTCGGCATAGACTTTGCACAATGTTTAGGAACAATATTTTTATTGATCTTTGGAAAGTCTTTTTATGAAACGATCGTACCATCTTTGGCTTCTTGCATTTTTTATCACCGCTGGCTCCGCAGTATTCCAACGCATGACCGGTCCGAGTTATCCTAAACAGTATGTTACACTACTGGACGGCAAAGCGATTGAAGTGGTGTTGGAGCGGGCACACGGAGGGGCGAGCGATCATCCGGTTTCCGTTGTAACGAACAACGCTGCCATTTCCGGAAGAGTGGAATGGAAACGGTACAACACCGATGACCCGGTTATGTCTGTTCCGATGACAATAAACAGCGGTACGCTCACGGCGCTGCTTCCGCAGCAGCCTCCAGCCGGGAAGTTGCACTATACGGTGTTTCTTACAGACGGAAAGCAAACATTTTCTGCGTCCACCGTTATTCGGTTCCGCGGCGATGTGCCGGCGGCGGTGCTGATCGTACATATTGCCGCAATGTTTTTCGGTATGTTGTTTTCTGCCCGGACAGGGTTGGAAGTATTTGCACAAAATCCTTCATTGAAACGTCTTACGTATATGACATTCGCTGTCATTACATTCGGCGGGATGATTATGGGTCCGCTTGTACTGAAGTATGCGTTTAATGAGTGGTGGACAGGATTTCCGTTTGGCAACGACATTACGGATAATAAAACATTGATTGCATTTTTGGGATGGCTGACGGCTGTGGTTGCCTTACTGCGATCGAAAGATTCGAAGCGATGGATTCTGGCTGCGGCTGTTATTACACTGATTGTTTTCCTCATTCCGCATAGTCTCTGGGGAACGGAATTGGATTATACAACGATGCAGACGAAATAATGTAAAGAGTGTTATGTATCGGGGAACGAGCAGGTGAACGTCCCCGTTTCATTCATGAAAGTTGTATGCACGTCCTGTCGTTCCAGCTACTACTCTATTTTCCATCATTTTCGGATGTAGCCATTCAATATTATCTGCGCAGATTTCTCGAAGCGTTATTCTATACTATGATCGAAAGAACTTCGATCGTTTGTAATTGAATATTATTCAGCGGCAACGGGCGGGGAGGACATTAGAGCGGAGTAGCACATACCGGGGAACGACTCTACTGTGCGATACGTGTATACTCAATTCAAACAACTTCCCAGACAGACATTAGTTGTGCCGGACATATTCTGTTTGTCATGAAATAAAAAAACCGCGAATTACTCGCGGCTGTTGTCTTACTGGTTCCTTCTTTAAATTATGCTATGGTCATCGCCGGTTCATGTAATTCCTGTCTAATTTGATCCAGTTCTTGCAGAACATCGTTCTTCAATACTGCAACCTTTTCTTCAAAGTCTGCATATAATTGTTTATAATACGCAATCCCTTCATCCAAGTTCTGCTGGAAGAGCTGATAATATTTCATCTGCTTGTCCGTGAACGGTTTCGGCGTTTCGTCGATCATGTTTTTTAGATAATCCACATACAACTGCAGCTCTTTTATGAACAGGTTTGGTCGTATTGTTTCATTGACAATCGATGTTCTGCCATAAATATGATCGATCATGGTCCGTAGCGAAACCACTCTGTCAAAGTAGGCAATATTGGGACCGGGACAAACAGAAACACCGGGACCTTCGACGCGTGTATTCAAATTATTGACAATTAGCGCAGAAGTGCCGAGTCCAACGCAGATACAGGATTTATCGACGATCGCATCGAATTCTTTTTGCCGTTCTTCTTCCGATAATCCTTTTTCATCCAGCAAATTAATTCGCAGGTTTTGATATTGCCGTGATGCGCGGCAGATAGCCCGTTCGCCGAATTCCGTATTAAGTTGAATGTATTTTTTTGGGCAGGCGCTCCCGGGACGCCCTTTGTCGATATATCCCTGTTTTTCGATATCCTTTGTATTGCCACGCAGACTGTTAAATGGTACGCCGAGCGGGGAAATATTGCTCAAGTATAGATCTTCTTCTTTTGCTTTGCATAACAGGCCGAGTGTGTGGCTGTCTACATTTGTCACTTCAGGACACAGCAAGAACGGCGAACCCCAGCCGATAGAGTCGAGACCGTAATATTTCAGTAAGAAATTATGTTCTGCCGCTGTGCCTACGCCACCCTGTGCCGTAATTTTAATTGGTAACGGTGCAGTGGGAACAAATCGATTTTTCGCTTGTAACGCATCTGTGACAATGCCATGAATCGTGGTGATCAGTTCCTGCCGATTTTTCTTGAACTCTTCCAGAATCGGTCCCATAAGATATCCGTCCGTTGCGAAGGCATGACCGCCGCAGTTCAAACCGGATTCGATTCGGTATTCGGAAACCCACAATCCTTTTTTTGCCAAGAATTTTCCCTGGATGATGGCAGAACGGTAATCGCTTACCTTTAAAATAATTTTCTTTTTGATATCGCCGTTAGCGTCGGGATAAAAATCGTCGAATTTTTCGATATACCCGTAGAGACGGGGATTCATGCCAGCAGAAAAGACGATGCAGGAACGGAGCGTGCTCTTAGCGAATCCACGGAGCGCTGCGTGCGCGTCGTTAAATTCATTCGGAAGTTTTTCGTCGCCGCGGTAATTCTCTTTGTCCAGCTTCGTCATAATGTTCACGTCGATACTACCGGGATATAAATGCTTGTCGATCCATGCCGCGATATCTTCCTTTACAGTATTCTTTGCGATCAATTCTTGAAACTGTTTCTTTACGGCCGAAAGATCGGGGAGCATGTCGACGTACTTCTGCACTTCTTCGCCGGTGTCGTGGATGGATCGTTTAACACTTTCAAATTTGTCGTGAACGATTTTATCCACCATGTTCAAATAGGCGGTGATCCGTTCCGCGCGATGATCGCTGCTGTTCTTTTCGGTGATCGGAGCGAACGGAAGATTCAGTTTTTGACTATAGAACTCCCGCATTTTTTCGACCAGGATGTCGTCCACCAAAGACATAACGGAGGAAATACCGTAATGTGCCACCTTAATTGGTGTGTCAACGGTGAATCCGATCCCCATGACCGGAACATGAAATGAGTGTAAAGACTGCTGCGTATTCATCTTTCCTCTTGTTGTTATACTGATATAAAGTACGCTTTTTATTGCAGGTACACAAAATATTGTTTATCCGGATAATTTTGTCCTGATAGATCTCTTCAAGAAATACCTCTAACCGCATACATAATAATGCACTATCCGTAAATAGGAAAAGGACCGAAAAAGCTACTTTCGGTCCTTTTTTTAATGGGAAAACTGATTTATTGGAAAGTGTCTTTTGAATCGACGATGGTTACATTTTTTATATTGAGTTTATACGTTGCAACAATATCGTCTTCCGTTAAAACATCCTTCGGCAATCCCGCTTTCACTGCATCGGAATATGCCATCGGTGAAGCGGTGTTCTCCTTTAGGCTCTTTGCCAATGCGTCCGCTTCACTCTTGTCCGTAATAATTGCGACGAACATATTGTTCGTGCGCCAGTACTTCTTTACTGCGGCATTGACATCTTTTACCGTGAGTGTTGCCAGTTCTTTATCTACTTCGGTGATGAAATCCTTCCGTCCGTAAAAACGGGAGTCCATCAGATATCCGAGTTGTTCGTTCGGAGTCTGCACATATAGTTTGGTATAACTTCGCAGGAATGTGCGCGTTGCTTCGAATGCTTCTTTCGTCAACCCTTTCTTGACGATTAGATCCACTTCACGGATAGCCATACGAAGTGCGAAGTGTGCATGGCCGACGGTGATGCCGGAAAGTTCTGCATACTGATTTTTCAACTGCTTTGCGATCTGTACGGGACGGATCCACAGGGAGAAATAATTGGAACTGCGCGGTACACCAGAAGGGGGTAGCATATTTCCGCCGCCGTTGTTATACCATTCAATGTAGGAATAGTCGCCGTAGTTCATGGAACGGGTTTCGCGCAGTTTTTGATACAATTGGCCGTATGATTTCCGGTGTTCACCGAGATACGAGTTTGCTACCATCAACGCTGCAAACTCTTTACTGGAACGGGTGATTGCGAGTGGAGTGCCGGTGAAAACGGCGGAACCGAACGCATTATCCTTTGCAATGATCTCTACCTGTACGCCGTCCGGTGTATTTGCTTTTCCTGCTTTTGAGGAAACAAATTTTTTGCCCGACAATTGTGCAAGATCAGATGTTATCTGTTTTAGGAACGTTTCGGAATAATTTCCGGCGATGCCGATGGTGACATTATTTTTAGTGAAGGCATTGGTGAAATGCTGTTTGATATCTTCCAGTGTAATGGATGTAACGCTTTCGGATGTTCCCTGCACCTTATGCTGATAGTTTGTTCCTCGAAACAGCAAATCTTCCAGCGCTTTTTTGCTGTACTCTTCATCCGATGATGCGCGGATCACTTGATCCACATAATTCTGTTGATTTTTCATTACGCGGTGGAAATCGGCCTCGGCGAATGAAGGAGAGAGGAGTAATCCTTTCACGATGGGATAGAACTGATCCAAGAAATCGACATGCACCATAAACGTGAATGTCGTCACTTCTTTATCGACCAATACATTATATCCAGCAGCCCAGGGATAAATTTTATCCTGGATTTCACTGTAGGTCATTTCTTTCGTGCCCCCCTGTGTGATCAACTGCGCAGCAGCATACGTTAATCCTTCTTTTCCCTTCGGATCGGCAATGGAGCCGTTCGCGAAACGGATCTTCATGACAATTTTGTTCGATTTCGGCTGTTTCAGCTCGATCACAGGCTGTGCGAACACCGCGGCAGAGAACAGTATAGTAAGAATAAGAGTCTTCATTATTTTACACCTCCTTGCGCGTCGGCGGAGATCGTAGCAACGGTCAATCCGGACGGAACATAATATTTTGTTGCGGCTGCTTTCAGATCATCCACTGTTACCTTTTCATACAATGCATACATCCGGTTAAGCGATTCCGGATCGCCGATCAGCGTAATAAATGTGCTAAGGGAATTGGCGATGGTGGAAGGATTATCGATAGACATGGCGTAGCTGTATTTCATGCGGGACTTTGTCTCTATGAGATTTTTATCCGTCGTGCCGTTCTTTTTAAAGTCTTCAATCGCTTTCAAAATTTCATCTTTCACATACTGCAAATCTTCTTTTTTCACCAGCGATACTTCAATAGAGGAAAGATATGGATCGCGGGTGAAGAGCATATCACCGCTGAGATTGCGCACTTTCTGTTCTTCCAATACCAGCTTTTTATAGAGAAAAGAGGTTTCGGAAAACAGTATCGCGTTCAACACATCGATTGCCGGAACATTGATGTCCTGATCGCTGTATGCCGGAGTTTTGAAGTTCAAACCGAGGTACGGAGGAATAGATCCGTTTTCCAGGTGCGTATACCGTACGGTATCCTGCGGCGGTTCCGGCGGGACGGCAGAGAGATGCGTTCCATGCTGCCACATGCCGAAATATTTTTCCGCCAGCGCATTTACCTGTTCCGCGTTGGCGTCTCCAACCACAACGATGGTGGAATATTCGGGACGATAATACCGGTTAAAGAACTCCAGCGAATAGGTATATTGGTTCGGCATATCGATGACATCTTTCAAAAAGCCCATTGTGGTATGCTTGTAGGTGTGTTTGTCGAACGCGGTGTTCAGCAAGTTTTCTTCCAACTGCGCGTACGGGCTTGCATTGTTCTTTGTATATTCCCCTTTTACTGCGCCAGCTTCAGTTTTAAAATCGTGTTCGGTGTATTTCAAATTCATAAAGCGATCAGCCTCGATCTCGAACATTGTTTCAAGTTTGGTTGCATCGCCGGTCATATGATAAATGGTGCGATCGAACCAGGTGTTGGCATTCGCTCCGGCGCCGATCGATTTCAGCACATCGTTATATTTATCGCGGGAATATTTTTCTGTACCGCGGAACATCATGTGTTCAAAAAAATGAGCAAATCCGGTGACGCCCTGTTCCACTTCGTTGCGCGAACCGACGCGGACAACAATATACAATGCGGCAAGTCCGGGACTGTCGAACTGAACGGTGACGACATTCAATCCGTTCGGTAGCTGTTTCTGATTGATCGGATATGGAAGGATCTTTGCCTGTGCAGCAAGCGGTCCGTTCCATACCGAGACGATCATCAGTGCTGCGATGATCAGTAGTAACGTTTTCATTATTGTGCTCCTTGTGTAATTGTAAAAACGGGGTCTTGAGGAATAAAGTTTGGGTAATATTGCTTGAAACGCAAGGAGAAAAACCTTTTTGTAGTGGAGACATTCCAAATCTTTACAATTTGGAATGTTGGTAACACCGTAGAAGAAAGAGGTGATGAATCTTCAGAACAGAATTATTTCAATCGTCCGGTGACGGAGAGAAACCATTTGATGCAGCGGTGGCCAAAATCGGCATTGTTTACGAACATCATCGGACAAGCGCCGGGGATTAGTGTGATGCCGTGATCGCGACATTGTTGTCTGGTCTGCTCTGAAATGCCGGAAGCCGATGCGGTGTTTATGCCTGCCATATTGTGGATCCAGACGCGGGGAATCTTTAGCGTAATACATTCCTCCACGATCCGATCAACATTTACTGGTCGCGCTACTACGAACACACCCTGTACTGGAGAAGGGAGCGAGGCAAGATCGGGATAACAGGAATCGTTTTGAAACGACGTACTGTTTCGTCCGACGGCATACACTGTTCGTCTGCCATTCCGTAATTTTTGGCAGATATCGTTGGCGATGGTCTGTTTGCTTGAAGAAATGCCGACGACAGCGATGAAAGGTTGTTGGAGAAATTCAGTGATGAGAGAGGTATATGATTCCATATATACGAAAGGTTGTAGGTGAACGGAAAAAAATGTTGCAGAATATTGCCAGAAGAGCAAGAGGAATAATTATCCGCACTTTTCAGTGCCGGCAATGAGGACGGAAAGGTATGATTCGAATGCGGAAGAATTTCCTAATGGATGATCTTATGGAACTTCTTCTCCGTGGAAATGCCGAGCATTTCCCAGACGGGACTGTAGCGGGTTAACGCGGTGACAAAACAGTAGATGGCAATAAGTCCCATGATTGTGCCGACGAATCCCGTCAATGTTTCGGTAACATAGAGAAATGCGCAAATAATAAGTCCCGCGATGCGGATCATTTGATCGATTGTTCCAATGTTCGTTTCCATAGTGTAGTCCTTTTCAGTATCTCCGGAAGTGTAGGAAGAATTAATCAGCACGATCCGGAGTGGTTACGCCGGGGGCATTATTCATTTGTGGTTCGGATGAAACAGGATACCATATTCTGTTTCTCCACTCTTCTGTGGAATTGACGCCCTTGTTAACCGGTGAAACAAGCACGAGAGGAGCGCTTCCACGATGTTGTTTCTTTTGATATTCCCTGTTTGTCATGTTTTCATTCTTCCCAGCAGCACGCGATGATTGTCCGCCTGTTTTCGTGCAAAGATGAGTGCATTGTTTTTGTCATAAAAAAAGAATGTGGAACGATTCAGGCGGAACCAGAGAATCTTCTTTGAGCGCTGGATAATCCAAAGCGAGGGATCGCATGCATTATGCTGCAGTTCAATGCAGCATCCGTCTTTGTTTGAGAGAATGGTGTTGATGTTGGTATTTTGTACGATGCTCACAATCTGTTGCTCCTTAATAATACCGGTATAGCAGCATAGTCAATTCAGGAAATTCCGGAAGACAAGTCAGCAGCAACTGAGAAAGAAATGGATCTGTGGAAAAGAACGCTGATGGCGGTGATCGGGAACATCCCACAGTATACATGCAACCGTTTTCTTCGTCTATCGAATGACAGCTGCAGGAAAAGCTTTGTGTACACCTTCAATGTCACCCTTCCATTCGGCAATAGCAAGAAGCATTGTTACCATCTGTTTTTTCTTTCGGGACAGCGAAGTCTTATCGATAATACTCAGGAAAAAGTGATGAAAAATTTATAATCCATCTGATCACTTTAAGAAATCGAATGGATCATGTGATATTAATGTTGAATGAGATGCTGCGCGAGATTGACAATCTCCTTTTTCATGGAGGCATTCACCGACACATAGTGTTCGATCATTTCCACCAGTGAGAGGGCTGATTCGGGCACACGGTCATATCCTAAAACAATTCGTGGGAGCCATTGTGCCATTCCGGGAAAACGTTGTTCATATCGGCGCTCGTTCTGATATTGGTCTTTAAAATCCGGACGCTCCTGTTCGAAACGCAAAGAGCAGGCAACGATCATATCCACTGCGTAACTTTGAATGAAGCGGGTGCCGGAAAGTTTTTCGCCCCGTGCGTACCGGCAGAGACCGACGTAAATGCAGGTGATTGCTTCACCGACGGCCCAGTCCAGATTGTCAGGTACAAACGGTGATGAGGGAATTTGCGGTACACAGAGCGATTCGTTGAACGTCTCTTCTTTCCAAATAATTCTGCCGGCGGAGAATGCGGCGTTTTTCATCTCTGCTTCTTCAAAAACGGCAAACTCACAATAGATGCCGTCCTGAAACAGCACTTTGTGCCCATCGTTGGTATTCTTAAAATGAAACGCGATTGGTGCCACGTTGCGAAGCCAAAAAAGATCGTCAATGAGCAGCTGTTTTTCTCCCAGTTTAGCAATAACAAAAAAATCGAGATCGGAATATTCATCCAGCCTTCCCAACTCTGTTCCAACGGAACCGAGACCGAGCAGCGCCTGTGCTTTACCGGATGAGCGGAGAGAAGATGCAATAGCATTTAATCGTTGAAGCAGCAGTGTTGGGGAGGTCATTCAAAATCCTGTTGTTAATTTTTGTTGTTTGTGAGCGCCGCACACCGGACAATTGGGGCGATGAACAGAAAGAGTATTACCGCATTGGGGACAGCGCCAACGTTCTGTTTCTTTACTCAGAAACGCCCGGATGCCGTTCCGTTCAATCTCTAATAAATTTCCAATCAGACTGATGGAATACGAAGTGCGGTACCGTTTATCCAGCTTGCGAAGGCGTTGGCAGGGGAATATGTCGCATGTGTGACAATACCGATCTCCCGAGGCACTCATCACGCGGCAATTCCGGATGGTGCAGACCAAACAATAATGGTGCGCGTCATCGCCTGCTGTTCTGCAACCGGGGCATTGATTTTTCGTGCGAAGATGGGCGATACAGACTCCGCAATTCATACCGCATGAAGCAATCATCTTTTGCTGAAATAGATGTTCTCGTTTAACCGGATGCATGAGCGATACTCAATAAATTTTTCTCGTGCCGGGAGGTGAGATCTCCGCATATACTTGATTCGTTTTCTCGTCCACAATTTTCGTCCAAAGGGTATAACCGTTGACTCTATTATAGATGTGAATCTGTTCAAGCAGACTCTCCTTAAAAAAGGGGGAGCGTTTATTCCACATCGCACCGGAGACGGCGATGATGGTTTCAATTTCGGTTCGTGTATACTGTTTGATCAGACCGAGAATCTTTAATTGCGGAAGAGTCGTATCCGAAAACTGTTTTGCCATCCTCTGCTCGTCCGCAGTAAAACGAATGACGGCGGAGTCGTACGTTATGTCGAAAGGCCGCATCGTTCTTGTCACTCGATTGTCCCGTTGGACAGTGAAAAAGAGTATGGCACTAATTACTGCGAGAGCAATGATGCCAACGATAATATCTTTTACCAATAGCTTCTTCATGGGGGAAAGTACGTGATATTCTTTTTGGAACAAAGGGTGAGAAGAAGAAGTGGTAGGACACCTCAAAGGTGTCCTACAATGTTCTTGAACGCGATATTACATATCCCACGATTCGCGGGCGATGGAGTATCGTTTCGGGAATGAGAGTTTTCCCACCTTTGGCTCTACCAGCTGTACGAAGTCCCGGTAGGTCATACGGACGAGTTCTTTATGTGTGCCGGCGTTGAAAGCAATCATTTCATCTTCTGCCAGACTTTCGGCGACGATTACTTCCAAGTTGAAAAGATTGCCGAACGGCGGCATGGCGCCGACTTCGCATTCGGGGAAAAGATTTTTAAACTGTTGTTCACTTGTCAATTCCATATGTTGCGCGTTGGTTATGGAACGAAGCGATGTGAAGTCTACCATGTGCGAAGCGGGGAGAACTACCATGATTTTTTTATCATCCGCATTGATTATCACTGTCTTGGCGATTTCTTTGCCGGGAATGCGCGCCAGGGCGGCAATCTCCAGGGCGGTATATGCGGGGGAATGAGAGATAACGACATACTTCACGTTATGGCTGTCCAGAAATACTTTCAATCGCTGCAATATCATATCGGTCTCCTTTCACAACAAATGAATGGATTAATCAAGACCGGGGAAGCCGTTTAAAACGCAGAAACCTCGTTCGTTCCACCGAGTGGAACTTCCGAGGTCAGGAGAGGAACCGTGAAAGCGCCTTCATGAGCTTTCTCCGATCATTGTGTGTTTCGATTACAGTACAAACGTAGGGAGGTTTTTTGGAATAAGCAAGAGGGGATCATTTCAACGATCCCCTCATTGTCATTTCTCGGAATCGGACGTTCTACGAGCTCAGTATTTATCAGATAATTAACGGGTACCATTCGCAAACGCTTGAAATGGCTCCAACGACCTATACGTTCTGGCAATGGGTTTGTACGTCTGTTTTGTTACGACGGTACCGGTTTCCATGTAGTATTTTAGTCCGATAAGCATATCGGTCAGTTTTCCCCGCATCATCCCTTTGACGAGTCCTCCTATAAATCCCGGAGAGGTGTTGTACTTTCCTGTTATCGCAACGGATGTCCGGGAAGCAGAGAGTTTCTGCAGTTCGATGTCGATAATCATGGTTTTGACCATTGGCATGTTTCCGCCGATAATTTCCACGGTAAAGGATTTTAGTTCCTCGGCGCGAGTGATTCGTTCCACAAGCCTGGTGTTGGCATCGAGGTCGCATTGCCGTTCGCAGCCTACCGCACCGTTTCCCCCTTTAATGAAGTGCGATCCATCCAGGCTGGGATTGTAGAGATGCACATCTCCGAAGCGTGTATAGAGGGTCTCCCAAACCTGTTCAGTCGAGGCATGAATGGTGACATCGGTGTATAGTGTTCTCAGCGGTTTCATTTTTGTATTCCTTTATTCGGTGATTGAAAAAAGTGACGATACAAAAATACTGCTGAGAGGGAAATATTCTTTTTCTGATTAGCTCATTGTTTTGATCTTTTGGTTCAATTTGAACCGGAAAGGGGGAACGCCGTACTGATTATGAAAACACCGGGAGAAATGGGAAACATCTCCGAAACCGCATTGAAAGGCGATATCACCAATCCGTTCATCTGTTGCGGAAAGCAGCGCGGCAGCCCGCTCAAGCCTTTTGTGTCTAAAATATCGGGCGGGACTGTCGTGAAAGACTCTGAAAAATTCCCGTTTAAATGATGAAATACTTTGGTGTGTTAACAGGGCAAGTTTTTCGATGGAATGACCGGTATAGAGATGTGCTTCGATAATGTCGCGAAAGGAATGTTCCTTCTGAGAGAACAAACCGGCAATCAGCTGTGCGATGGAGCGAGCATTTTCCGTCTTTGTCAGCAAAATAATCAATTCCTTAATTTTCAAAGTAATCAGATTATCGTTGACCAGGGAAGGATTGTCGAAATAGATTTTTAGACTGTCGATATAAATCTTAAAGAGTTCGTCATTCACATATTTGTTCACCGTGCTTCGTTTGCTGCTTTCCTGAAGCGAGGAGACGACATTCGACAATTCATTTTCAAATATTTTCTTCAGCACTTCGGGATAAAGGTGAACAATCATCACCTGGCATGTTTCGGATGCGGCGGTTTTGACAAACTCCGTAAAATAACTTCCGCACCGCATCAGTACCGCATCTTTTGCATGCATGGAAACATGCTCTTCCGGTGCGTTGATGGTGTACGCTCCTTCTTCAAGGTATAGAAAGCATGCCTCGTTCGGCATGTGATTGGCCACGGTGAACGGAGGAGTAAGGGTGATCTGTTCGAAAATTGATTTTCCGTACAAATCGAAATGGGAATGAGAAAGAATCATGAGCGAAATTGGAACCTTACGGGAAAATGGTTACAGATGAAAACAGCACGAGGGGTCTTATCGTTCCAAAAAATGTTCGCGAAAGGGATTATTTTAACCCGTATTTCTTTAAACGTTTGTACGCTATGTACATTGCGCCGGCTGTACTGGCTGCGGAAATGCTTATCTGAAAGAATTTTTCTGGGTTGCTCATGTACAGCTGCAGTTTTAACGGCGCGGTGAGATCTGTTTTCTGCGTTTGCTCCCACGCAAATGATTGCGGTGTACCGGTAAAGGATAGATATAAAGGAAGTTGATGGTTTTCGGAAACAGGAGCGACGGCGAACGATAATGGTAGAGTGAACGCCGGTTTATCAAGCAATATGCCTGGATCGGGTAGTCGGAGAATAGTCAGATTTGTATCGATCAGTTCCTGTTGCTGAGCAGCAATTGGCAGGGAGAGGAATGCCAACAAAAAAATTGTTCGTCTATGGTTTGCTACGATCATTGTTGTAATGAAAAGACATCATACTTGTCCAAAATATATCATACAAGAGAAAAACTTATTTCTTCTTTTCTTGACGGGGTTCCGAAGGAATGCCGACAATATATAAAGATTTGGTCGGCACAAGAAAAGAAGCAAAAGAACCCCTCGCGAAATTTAACGTGTGCGATGAATCCCGTTCGCACTTGCGCGTAGATGGCAAAAAACGCCATCAAAAAATCTCTTCATGATTTCAGCCCCCCTTCTGTATCTCCCCCTTGGTAGGGGGAGAAAAAGCTCGCTCAATCCTCCTACATTTCGCTCCCTCCCACATCTCATTCAACACTGTAAGAAATGTAGGGGAGGGCTTTTCTCAACATAACATATTTTCCATAAATCCACTTATTTCGATAAATTTTTGTCAATAAGGGTTTTATTTTGAACAGCTATGAAAAGACATAGCAAATCATCGAGATTTGCAAAATCCATATCTTTATTCGTGCAGTTGACACAAATTTCAGCAGGGCGTTAAAATACTGCAGCGCGAATTCTTCGAAGGGGGCTTTTGCTTTCGATTCTTTCACTGCGTCACACAGAGATTCATCTGCGGTAATATGCTCCGTACTGTCGTCCCGGCATTCGGAGATGTATAGTTCAGGATTAGGGGCGCCAAGTATTTTCACATCCGCGTTAAACATCAGACGACAAGTAGCGCCGTCAGACATTGTTCTGTTCTATTGCCCCAGAGGAGATTTGGCCTGAAACCGCAGCACCCGCGAATTGGAATAACACGAAACATACAATTTCCCGGTTGAACTCTGCACGGCAATGCCATACGGCTGACCGATATTTTCCACCGACGCTCCGGTCACACTGGAACTGGCAAAATCTTTTTTCCCGATTACCACATCGGCGGAGTCGCCGTTCTTTTTTGAAGGGGCATTATAAAAGATCAGCACTCGGTTAAATCCGCCGTCCGCCACGTAGAGATTTTTTTTTCCGTCCACAGCAAGTCCGTAAGGAAAATATACATTGGCGGCAGTAGCCGCTCCCGGCGTTGCACCACTGCCGAAATCCGATTTACCGAGAACGATGTCCGCTGCGGCACCGTTTATTTTCGTTGCGACATTAAAAAAGACAAGTATGCGGCTGTTGCCCCGTTCACCCACATATAAATTTCCCGCATCATCCACCGCCAGCGAGGTGGGATTAGATATTTTGTTTGCACTGGTGCCGTTCGAACTGGTGGTGAAATCAGGTTGACCGAATACTGCGTCTGCCGGTGCGCCGTTTGCTTTGCTTGCGGCATTGTTAAAACGGAGCACGCGGTGATTCGACCCGTCCGCTACATACAGATTACCTGAGGCATCGATGGCGACTCCCTGCGGCGAGAAAAATCCGCTCTGAGTGGTATTGAATTTCTTGGTAACAAAATCGGGTTGGCCGAGCACGCCGTCTGCAACAGCACCGTTGGTTTTGGAAGCGGCGTTATTAAAGCGGAGAACCCGCTGGTTTGCCTGATCGAGCACGAACAGATTGCCGGAAGGGTCGACGGCGACGGATGTGGGAGTTTCAAAACCATTCGCGGAGGGAGTGCTTCCGCCCGCGCCGTAATTCCACACGCGGCCGGCAAAATCTTGCTGGCCGAAGACGGCATCAGCATTTGCTCCGCTTGCTTTCGTTGCTGCATTGTTATAGCGGAGCACCCGGTGTCCTCTCTGATCCACGACAAACAGCGCGCCGCTACCGCTCACAGCAAGTCCCCACGGACCGGGAATGGTATTCTGTCCGACCGAATCGGTGCTGCCGGCGGTAAAAGTTGTTTGTCCGAACACCGCTTCAGCGCTTTGGCCGGAGGTCCATGGTGGAACAACCGGCTGCTGCTGCGTCGGCACATTTTCATCCTGTGTACAGCCGGCAAGAATAATAATGACGGTGAGAATTGTTAAACTGTTTTTCATACGCTCCTATGGTTTCTCCCCCCCGAGTCAATGTATTTTAATTCCGGACAGGGTGCAAGGAGAGTTCATGCATTCTTGATGGACAGCACAGTGCCTATTGACCGTGAATTTTAAAAACGGTAATTCATTTAACTAACAGCAGTTTTTTTGTCTCAGTATGCGTATTGGTCCGCAGCCGGTAGAAATAAGTGCCCGTAGGAAATTCTTCCGCATTCCAGCGGCGTTCATAGGTTCCCGACGGTAGCGCTTCGGAAATCAGATGATCCACCTCCCGCCCGATGCCGTCAAATATTGTCAGCGTTACCATGGAAGCCGAGGGGAGAGAGAAGGAAATTGTTGTTGATGGGTTGAAGGGATTCGGGTAATTCTGTGACAGCTGAAACGACTGGAACGACAGTTGTGATCCTGGTGAAACGGCGGTGACCGGTGCCGATGATTTGAAAATACCCGCACCGTACGTGCCGATATACACATATCCTTGAGCATCGACTGCCGCTGCCCAAGTATAGCGTGATGTTAATCCGATTTGTTTGCTTACCCAAGATTTGCCGGTATCAATTGATGAATACAGCCCTTTCTTGGTCGTTGCCAGCACAGTTCCATTCGGTAATACAAGAAGATCGGTTACCCGGTTCATGGCAGCGCTGCCCGCAGAAAGGTTCCACGTTTTCCCGTCATCGATGGAAATAAAAATACCATCCGATTCCGTTCCGCAATAAATTCTTCCGGTGCTGTCCCTTGCCAGCGCTTCCTTGACTCCGATATTGAACAGCGGAAATCCTGTCACGGGTGTCCACACCGAATCGCCGTACGGCAACCGATAAATGCCGCTGTAGGCCACTGAAGCCAGTATTGTATTGTCTGCTGTAGAGAGAAGCTCGTGAACACTTCCCGCAGGCAAATTTTTACCGCTCTCGTTCCAGGAGGCACCAGCATCCGTGGTGCAAAAGACGCCGCCGGATTCGTCTGAAAAATATTCGTTGCCCGTTCCGGCAAAAAGAGCTCCGGAGTCATTTTCCGCAAGAGCAAAACTGGAATATCCTCCGGCAATGGGAGTGGGGATAGCCTTCCAGGTGTAAAACATTCCCTGATGGAGAGTTTTGTACACCCTGCTCCCATAATTTGCGGCATACAGTGGACCTTTTTTGCTAAACAATATATCATGCATCGACAGTGTGCCGATTGATTGCGGACTCCAATCGGTATTAGCGATCGAAAGTGAATATGCACTTGACTCTGAACCAATCATCAGAGTAGAATCATGAACAGCCATGCAAAGTACCGAAAGATTGGGTATCTGCATCATGCGCCAGAACGATTCACCGTGCCGCATCATTACCGGCAGACTACCGGCAGGGAAGGTAAACAGATCGCCGTTACGTGCGCAGACGATGGAGCGGATAGTGACATTATAGAGGCCGAGCGAATCCCAATCCTTTCCCCGGTTGTGCGAACGGTAAATTCCTCCTACGGCATCGTTGCAAATAATAGTGCTGTCCGAATACGTGCCGACATTGAAAAAGAAATTCGATCGTGTGGAAAAAATTTTCTTCCACGTTGTTCCGTTATCCTCCGAACTGTAGACGCCGCCAAACGTATTAGCGACAATAATGGCGCCGTCCGGCAGTGAGGCGATATCGGAAATTCTGGATGTGGCGCTAAAGAACGGCACTCTCGACCATGTGCTGCAACCGTCGGAGGAACGGAATAATCCGCTGTCCAGCGTCCCCATAAAGATATCCCCGGAGGGAACCTGAAGTAGCGAACCCGGTGCTGTTGTGAATGACGAGATTGCGGGGAGCATATTCCACGTATCGCCGTGATTAGAGGATGAAAAAAGATATGCAGGATAGGTGCCGATAAGCAGAGTGTTACCGTTTATACTGCCAAAGGCGTAAATACTTGCACCTCCCGGCAGACCGCTGTTTTTAACCTCCCACGTCATTCCACCGTCCGATGTGCGGACGACACTGTTACTTTTTACACCGGCGTATGTATATCCGTCCGCATCCGAAAAAAGTTCTGAAGTAATTCCTTCTTCAAAATACGAATGACCCCAGTGAGCGCCGCGGTCGGTGCTTCGAAAAACGCCGCCATATTCCATGGCAACATACACCACTCCAGCTGAATCGATCGTCGATCCTTGATACGGTGCGCTGGTGGTAAATGGATATCCGAGCGGTTTCCATGAATACAATTGGGCGGTGCCGATACTGTAAAGGGAGAGGATGAGTGTGAAGGGAAGCGAAAGTCGTGTCAGTGTTGCTTTCATTATTCTTTGTCTCTGTAATATTTTTAAATCCGGTCCATGTGTGCCCGGACGGTTTGAAACTGACCGATTCCTGTGCTATGTTCGTACAGTGCCCGGTTAACGGAATACATGATGTTAACTGGTAAAATCAAACGTCGTCACCTCGATAGTATCAATGAGTATTCTTATCTGATCGTGCGTGATCGTTTTTCCATTGGCGTTCGATGACCGTGTTCGAGTACCGAAGAATTGTATTTTTTTCCCTTTATACATATTGGCTGTTTCAAACCGCATTGCTAAGAATGCGTATGATTGTTCGATAACGGTAACACCGTCAATTTTTAAGACAAATGTGTTGGAAGATTTTTCTACTTCCACTTTCCAGCCGTGCGTTTCGTTTCCCTGTATGTACATGGTAACTTGCGACGTTGAACAGGAAAGGAATAATAATGCGGGAAACAATAGATAGTATTTCATACCATACTTGTCCAAAATAAATCATAAAAGAGAAAAACTTATTGCTTCTTTTCTTGACGGGGTTCCGAAGGAATGCCGACAATGTATAAAGATTTGGTCGGCACAAGAAAAGAAGCAAAAGAACCCCTTGCGAAATGTAACGCGCGCGATGAATACCGTTCACACTTGCCCGTAGATGGCAAAAAACGCCATCAAAAGTCCCTTCATGATTTCAGACCCCCCCTCTGTATCTCCCCTTTTACAGGGGGAGAAATAACTCACCCAATCCTCACTAAATTTCGCTCCCTCCCACATCTCATCCAACACTGTAAGAAATGTAGGGGAGGACTTATTTTTCTCAACATAACATATCTTCCATAAATCCACTTGTTCCGATAAATTTTTGTCAATAAGGGTTTTATTTTGGATAGCTATGTTGTTGCATATCAATTTTTATTTTACGTGATCTCAGAAAGAAATACAAACCTATTGTGACAACAATAATTCCAATTTCTGTCAACGACGTCCTCTTTTGCGTTACACTATATTTGATGATGGCAATGCTTAAAAAAAAGAGAGCAAAAAATATTGCAACAAGAATATCGGTGAATATAAAAAGGTTCGATACGGCGGTTCTTTTGAAATACAGAAAACTGGAAATACACCATAGTGCAGTAACAATGAGTGCTCCGGGAAACCAGAATTCCTGATCATAGAGCATGAAAGTGCAGGATCGAAACACCACCGTAATTCCACAAATATACCCGATCCCTCGAATGATTACATTAATCATCTCACTAAATCCAATTGACTCATTTTTTTTATTCATAGCAAATACATGCTGGCAAACTGACTACGCCTCACCCGCCAAACTATAAGCAGGCAAGAATGTTTTGCAGAATCCGTTCCGATCGTTCCTCAAAAAGAAATCCTTCGGGAAGCAACTGGTTTGACGGCAACCTTATAGAGTATTCGGAAAATATTACTTTTTCTCCGGCATAAACTTAAATGAACCGCATTGACTGAACCGCTGCTGTGTGCTGATGGGGAATGTATATGCTTTGGCAAATAATTCGATTGCTTTTGTAAATTTCAATTCGCGGTTCGGATCAGTTAAGTTCCTCGCAGCATACAACACCCGTTCAATCTTGCCGGATGGGGAGCAGCACAAATCAATCCAGACGCTTGTTGTTGTGTCCCATTCGATATTCGCATTTTTTACATGCTCTAAAAATGCCGGGCGAAAGTTTTGATACCATGCAGTTCCAATGGAAACTGAATCCGGCAGTTTGATGCTACCGAGCGGCGTATATATGGAGTCATATGCTGCAACTAATTTTTCAGGTTGTTTGTCTTTGTGTATAGAAACGCAAAAAGTGGTGTCTTGCGCCAATACACTTATGGAAGAGAGGATATAAAGAATGACACAAAGAGCTGGTTTCATGGCACACCTTTCTGAGTGTTGTTTGATGGACTGAATAATTACCTGTGTTACAACTCCCCGTCCTGCTGGTTTTGAGCTGAGTGTGGCTGCTCAGACTCAGCAAAAAGCATCATGGTTTCACTTCATCTCATTGTTTCGGAGTTTCGCAGGCTTTTGACTTTCCCCGCGGAATAGTCAGGGTCTGCCAATTCGAACCGGCAAAGTGTTTTGCTAAAAACACTATTTGGCCGACATGCGCCGCGTAGTGTGTTAACTGACGGTTGATCGCCTGGAATACGGAATGCGCTTCTCCCAGTACCGTCACCGTTTTGTCTAGATCGTTCGGCGTAAGTGTGGAGACGGCATTCAGTGTGCACGCCCAGCCCTCTTCCCACGCGGCACGTACTGCACTTTTCGAATCTGAAGCAGAGATTTCAAACTCATTATCCCTGTCTCGATTGGGCTTCTCGCCATCCGAGATGAGAAAATCTGTCCATCGTGATTTCATATTCCCGGCAACATGTTTCATGAGAATCGCAATGCTGTTGGACTCGGGATCAAGTACGGCAAAGAAATGTTCGTCTGTTATTTGAGCGATGGATCGATCTGCCTGGGTTTTTAACTTCTTAAACTGCATAAGGCAATCGTTTAAATATGCTTGTTCGTTCATCAGTATCCTTTAAGGGCTGGGTGTGGTTGGTTATGGATAATATATCTTCTTTTTGCTTATGTAAAAACTACTTCAGACTTGTCCAAAATACACCTATAAAAACAACACGTCTCCTCACTCTCTTCTTTTCTTGACCCGTCAAGAAAAAAAGGAATAAGTTTTTCTCTTTTATGATTTATTTTGGAAAAGTATGATCCTCTGTTTAATAAAACCATACATCAATTTCTCTTACACCATCCTCTCAAATTCCTTCAACTCTTGTATCCTGTCTCTGACGAACAGCTTTGCATCCTTTTTCAACCTCATTGTGACGTTGTTATACCGTATCGCGCATCTGTTGCCATATTTTGTGCGGCTGGCAATACTCTTTGTGAAGCTTTTACACCGTTTTAATTCTGTGAGTGTAAGCTTATACACTCCAAACAGCAATACTGCTGTGGCGGTATTTTTGTTGAAAGGTGTGGTTGCTAAAGATATCAAACATCTGCAAACTGGCCACGCGAAATGTCGGACATTGTTCCTGTGGTGAAGAGAATTAAAAAAACCTCCACATCTTCCGTCTGATGGGGGAAATCGACGGAGCAGCAGATATGGAGGGGGAGGTGAAGCTGTACAAAAAATGATCGTATTCAGTAAGGCAATAGGTGTTGACGAAAGTGTAAGTAATTAAATGAAGGGAAAGGACTCAAAAACTCCCAAAAGCTTGTTCTGGGTACTTATATCCGTTGGGAAGTAGGAAGTGGAGCCGGTTTTTAAAATAAAAAAACTATCCGAATGCCTTAGGCTATCAGATAGTTTCTATATTTAATGAACCGATCGTTTCGAGTAACCGGTTGATGTTGACTTATTATTTTACCGTTACCGGTATTGTAATAGAAGGATGTGTTTTCGGTGCAGTAACGGCGCTGAGCACTTTGAACTTCAGTTGCAGTTCGGGAAGATTCTGCATCACTTTTACTTCAATCGTTGTTACGCTATTTGCTTTCAATGTAATGATGTTTGTATTGTCGTAAAAAAGATATTCGCTGTTGTTTTCCAGAATGTATTCCGTGCTGCTAGAGTTCCGCATTTTTACCGTCAGGATGGACGTTTTGCCGTAATATTTCGTCCCTTCCAAGGTAAGAGAACTGTTAATGAGCGGTACAAGAAATTCTTCCCGGCCAATCAGCGTATTGTTGAACCAGACGACGGTTCGTTTGTTCAAGAGCGCTTCTTTCAAACTTGCTTCGGTCTTCTCTTTTGCGAACACCAGCGTAATCGGACGGTGGCCTCCTTCGGGCACATCGTAATTCCAGTCGATCAATCCGTGAATGTCCGACGATCCGATGAGCGTAAGATTATTGTCGAGCCCGATCTGCAGCGCTTCATCCGAGTAAGAGAGGTCGTTCACCACTTCGATGCCATCTAATAATTTTTCCTTCAACAAAAATTTATGCATGTCGGTCAGTTGCGCGCTGCCGTCCATTCTTTGTCCGGACCAGTGCGGATGGTTCCAGAAGGTGAACGCGCCCTGGCGTTTTGCTTCGCGGAACACTTCGATGGAATCGGGGATGAGCATTTTGGTGGCATCGGTCAAGAAGATGGCGTTGCTGTGTCCCGGCGGCATCTTGCGAGTAATCTCCGATCCGTTGATGACAATCAGCGGTTTATTTTTAGCGGAGTTCGTTGCGAGAACAAATGTGCGGTTTCTGTCCGGATGGGGGATGTCCCCTTTATGCGGCTGGTATTCCAGATGTTCGGTCAGCGAGATGGCGTCGAGTCCGTCCTTCAGCGCCTCTTCCACACGGATGTTCGGCCAGACATCGCCATCCGAAAAAACGGTATGCTGATGCAGATCCACCTTCAGCGTTGTATATCCCGGAATATCCGGGAAGGAGATCGTCCGTTGGTGTTTGTAATGGTCATGAGCGTCCGAACGAAATGAGACTAGAAGGATGAAGGATGAGACGATGATAAATTTTTTCATACAGCAGCAACTCCCTTGGTGAATGAATGACCATCTGCAATGTATTACAAATTTTGCAAGGAGGGTAGTGAAGTTTTTATAAACACCAATAGGTGCACACAATGCGAAGAGGTTGCACTGTGCGGCAATAGTTACGACTGCCGCACGGTGTGGGAATACCCGGCAGTATCATGAATGGTGAAATGTAATTACTCAGCGTAAATTTTATTTAGGTTGAAAGTATCGGTCATTCTGCGCGCCCGCCTGACCGACATTGGCAGGCAGCGAAGAATCTGTAGTACACATCATCGAATCTGTTACTCTTCATATCGGATTCTTCACTTCGTCCTGCCATGCAACAGTAAAACTCGTTCAGAATGACGACACTATAATATTGAGACTTACTATCGCTGAGTAGTTACGGTGAAATAATTTATTCTTTTGTCTTTCCGAATGAGAACCAATCGACTCTGCGGGTCAGATACATTACTGCGGCAAGACTTCCGAGCAATCCAACGCTGCCGATCAATAGTGCATAATCTTCCAGTTGCAGAACAACATATAGGAAAACATAGAGCGTAACAACAACGCTTCCGGTGATAACGACGGTTCGTTTGTGTGTAACAATCGCACGGGTATATAATGTTATCATTGTCAGGATCGCAAGTGATGAAACAATATATGCAACATCGAATCCAAATTGCTCGGACAATGAAAGGACAAGCACATAGAACAGGATCAGGCTCAATCCGACGAGTGTATAATGGATCGGATGAAGAAGTTCTTTGGTCAGCACCTCACATAAAAAGAATGCAAGGAATGTGAGCGTTACGATCAGGATGGCGTATTTTGCCGTTCGGTATGTTTGTTGATATTCATCGACTGTCTGCAACAAGTGAACTCCAAATGACGATTTGTTAATTTCATCATTTTTCCCAATCCAGTTTTGCGGGAAATTCCTGTTGAGCTCCAGAATCTTCCATTGTGCAGAGAATCCGTTTTCCGTAACCGTTTTTTGTCCCGGCAAAAAATCTCCGGTAAAACTCGGACTGTTCCATTGAGAAGAGAGGTTAACTTCAGTATGTTTTCCCAGCGGAATGAATCGGAGTTCGGAACTTCCGTTCAGATCCAAAGCGAATGAAAACGGATAGAGCTTTTGCTCACCGGTGATCTTTGGAAGAAATGTTATTCCCGATGAAACAACATCATCAGTACGAACTCCCGATGCTGCAGACAGTTGTGATGAATTCAGGGTGAGTACAACATTCTCTTTGATCCCCCGAAGATCGGAGATCCCGACGGTGAAAAATGCATCGCTCCATTGAGGAACGGCATTACCTTGGTTCAACTGAGGGATGGTGCCGGTATTGATCGATCCCGAAAAAGAAATTTTTGTATTGTATAGTACTACCTGAAAAATTCCGCGATAGCGGAGTTCGGTTGATATACTTCCGGTTGCAGCAAGCGAATCAGGAAGGATGTGGAGCAACGTGGTAAATGTTGAGATTTTTCCGTCATTCTCTTTTACCGTATGTTTCAGCGGGATGGAAAGGATCGGTCCGGCAATTGTCTGCGTGTTCCCCCATTTGCCGCTGACTTCATTAACAACGGAAGTTTTCCGTTCCTTCCGCTCAATAATAAGCGATTCAACAATAAATGCAGGAATGAGAAGGATAATTGTGAGTGTCCCGACCAGAACCATTCGCAGCAGCAGTGAAGAACGAAGTTTGCTTTCATCCATAGAGTCCTCCGTGTTAGATGGTAAAGAATACATGATACATCAGAAGGTATCAATCAAATGAGGCGCCAACGATCCTTTGTGCTATGAGAATTGTCTGAAGAGAGATTTCCATATTAGACGCAATCAACCGGAACAATGTTTCTGCGTTTGGTGAATTATTTATTTTATTTACGATATCTTCTGTTTTGGTACGGACGTGCGTTCCAACATAATTTTTGTGACTCTATGTGAACACATTAACCTTAATGTACGAACAGGTGTTCGTCCGTCTCTGCGTATTTTTTTTACTATAGTAAAAATCGCCACAGCAGATTTTACATCGTATCATCTCAACGACTCATTTTTTACTTCACATACGAATCAATCACTTTTTCAATTGCTGCGGAGCAGACCGGATCGAATCCCACCAGACTGAGCGAGAACATGCGGCAGTCCACTGCAGGACGATAAATGCCTTTGGAGACATATCCGCCTCCTTCAAATGTTCCCACGTTCCCTTTGTATTCTGCGTTCTTTACAATGGACTGGCATGCCTGGTAGAGCGGTTCGCGTTTTGAATAATAATCGGGAGCAAGGCGGTCCAGTTTTCCGCGGAGCGCTTCAAGGGAATCGTACGCTGTTTTATTCCACGGTGTGGGAATCGGCGTTGATACATCCACAAACGATTTCCATTTTAATTGTTCTTTGTTTGTTGCGGCTGTCAGATTCGGCTCCCACGGTTCAACGCTGGCTTGATAAAAATCTGTATATGAAACGGACGACGTGTAATATTCGTCCCCGAGTCCGCCAAAGGAATGCCCCAGCTCGTGCACAAACACATAATCCATCTGCCATTCCATTCCTTTATAATCGGTTTGTGTAAAACAGGTGGAGTACAAATTATAGATTCCGCCTCCGCCGTAACGATTGTCGTTTACTAGAATGGCAATTGCATCGTACGGCACGTGTCCGGCAATGTCCCGCAGGATACGGTTTTCTTCTGTCAAAATGTAACGTGCACTGCCGAACGTATCATACATGCTGCCGAGCGCGTTCTCTTTCCATTCATTCTTTCCCGGTTTGTCAATGCCACTCTCTTTGGATTCCACTTCTATCGTCCAGACATTAAAATCTTTTTTCCGCTCTTTAAACGGCGAAGTTCCGAGCAGTACGTCGGAATAATGTTTTGCATCGTCGCGGAACTTCTGCATATCCGCTGTGGCGTATCCGTCGCCGATAATCAATAGATCGACTTTCTTTTCCGGCGCACCATTGTCCACAAGTTTTACGGATTTGAATTGCGGCGCTCGTTTCTGAATGTTTACGACTGAATGGTCGTTCGGATCGATGACCGTGGAGAACAGTTCATGGAAGATCATTTTTTTGTCCCGGCGGCTGATGGTCAACTGCACGGTCGCTTTTGGGAAGGGAATACGAACAGTTTCGTGAAACGTCTTTAAAATACCGGCGTTGGATTCATCCGTGGAATGCCATTCATTGAACATGGTGGAAAATCCACGGGAGTATATCACTATTCCGCTGGCTACATTGTACACGCGAAGCATATATTCGCCGTAATTCAGATTGTCCACCAATTGTGTTTTGCTGCCGGACCAGATACCTTCATCATAGATTTTATCCAGCGCGAAGATCTCCGTCCCCTTGGTTCCGGTGTGGTAATAATCCACGCGAAGCGTTTTGTCCAGAAAATATTGTTGAAATGTCTGTGCCGAAAGTGATGCGGCACAGCAGAAGATGATGAGTAAGTGTTTCATGGTCGCTCCCAATTGACGATAGGGTGAGGATTGAATTGACGTTAATATAGAGAAGGGAAGAATGAAATGGTAGGGTGAATGCATCCTGCGATAATTAGTTCAAATCCACCCAGTTGTTTATCATGCCGGATGTACCGAATGTTTCTCCGGTGCAGCGAAGAGGATCAGCATCTCTCGCCTCCTTGGTGATAATGAGAACACCGCGAGATGGAACGCCCCGTTCCTGATACCGCAGGAAAAGAGAATCACTCATCACATCGAAGTATGAAACAAGCGTCCAAATGTTTTTCGGAGAAAATCCGATGGCGATATCGGACATCGTCTGCGGTCCAATGTGTGTGCCGAGCTGCCTTCCTGCTGTTACCGTATCGTTCACGGCAAGCGGCATTAACAATGCAATGTGAAAAATGATGAATGTATAACCAGGGTGGGAAAACGGACGGATCCAGAGTTGTGTGCCGGCCCATTCTTCATCCCGGCGGATAATGGTGCCGCTGACCGGAGAGAAAATTGTCACAGTGGACCAGTCTATATTTCCTTTGGGCTGATAATAGTGTTTCATGCTCCGGCATGATTCTGCTGCATCGCTATAGTTGTGGCCAATACCGGAACGGAAGGTGGAAATCCGTTCAATCTTTGACAGGTCAATGTAATCGATCGTGACGAATTTTTCCGGTGCTGATGAGGTTTCTGTTTGCAGATGTGCGGTGGGGATGGATTCGGTGTCGCATCCAGTGAGCAGCATCGCACTGATTAACAGTCGGAAAATGTTCATTCATCAGATTCCGTTTCGTTATCCATATCCTTAGCATTCGCACCGCCGAACGTTAATTGCAATCCGTTTACAAATCGGTGTTTTTCTGCTACGGTGAAGTTTGTTGCCGGATGAAGCAGCAGATACGGACCGATTGGCATGGAGCCCCGTTGCACTTCCTCTGCGGCATCTTCTCCGCCACGCTGCGAACGGTCCCACTCGGAAACATTAAAATGTCTACGGCCATTCCGGATATCCTTTTCAATTAGCCACGAGCCGGGTGCGATCCGGCTGTACCAGGGAAACCGGGTTTCGTTGCTGTGGCAGTCGGCGCAGGCGATCATAAACGTCGCTTTTGTTTCCGGTGAATTCCAGTTCGGCGCTCCGGTCACCGGAGGATTCGTCCGGTCGAACGAAGAGGGGATACATTGAAGACCGATGAAAAATATAACAACGCCGATGGCTGTATATTTGAAGATTATTTTATACCGCGATGAGATCATAATAAAAAGAGTAAGAAGTTTTGAAGGAAATATCAATCGTTTTTTGCATCTTCCCTCGTGCTTTACCGTAAGATTGAACAAGTTCCCGTTACGAATAATTGAACAGGTGAGTATGGCACGATTGCCGCATGAAATCTGGAAAACAATGAATAAACAAGATCTCCGTCAATTTGCGATGGCGGTCTTTTTTTTGTTTGCCGCTATCGGTCCGTTAACATTGTTGATGGACGAACCAATCATTCCGGCTTCCTGGCTTCAACTGATACTGATGACAGTGTTGTGCGGATTGTTTTCGTGGACGCTGGTGATGTCGTTCAATCGTCCATTCCGTTTGTTCTTCACCATCTCTGCATATGTTATCATCATCTTTTCATTGGCGATCCTGAAGCCGGAATTTCTCCGGTCGGATGTGCCGGAAATTTCTGTCAGAGCAGATATTCCCTTCAGTCTTTCATCCGAACAACTGTCCGATATCGTAATAAAACGGATCTCATTCGGAATGATGGCAGTGCTCTGTATTTCTACGGGGTACGCACTGTTCGTCAGATCGTTTGGCAAAGAGAGCCGCCGCCGGGCGGAGATCGAAGCGGATGTAAAACTGGCGCAAACCATTCACGAATCGCTGCTTCCGAAAAGTGGATTGACGCTTCCGTGGTGTGACGCGGCAGGATTGAGTATTCCCGCCGCGCAAATCGGCGGAGATTTTTACGATCTTCTATCGGTGCAGGACGATAAAATTCTTGCTGTTGTTGCCGACGCCTCCGGTCATGGCACCGGAGCGGGGATTCTTTCCGCCATGACGAAGAGCGGCATCATTCAGGAACTTCGGCACACACAATCACCTTCCGATGTGTTACGGAATGTCAATGCCACGATCCACGGAGTGACGAAGAAAAATATGTTCGTCACCTGCGCACTGGGGCTGTTCAATCGCACGACCATGACGGCAACGCTGGTCACAGCTGGTCATCCACCAATTTTGAGGTTCGATCCGGTCTCCGGTACGGTGGAAGAATTCCGTAATCACAATCTGGCACTGGGAATCAGTCCCGCTTCAACCTTTGCCTCAACCACGATTCCGATCCGTTCCGGAGAGTGTTTCTGCTTGATTACGGACGGGCTGACCGAAACATCCAACACAGCGCAGGAACAGTTCGGTATGGAGCGCATCAAGGCGATGCTCCACCGTCTTCCGGGGAAATCGGCGGAGGAATCCGGCATCGCACTCATGGGCGCAGTAATGCAATTTGCCGGCGGAATGGAACTGAACGACGATATTACGGCGCTGATCATCCGGATCGTTTAATCCCTTTTCCTTAATATTATAATATTCTTAGAGAATGGTTCTTGGATGAAATTCTCAGTACATTGACGTGAAGAATTATCAACAACGGTAACGGTAAAAGGCATTTATCATGGCATACAGTAAGGGGACACTGGCGGGAGATTTTATCGACGGTGTCCTGTCCGAATTAAGCGGAGCGATCGCCGTCGGTGTTGTAGAGATCATCGATGAACTTTCAATGGACACCTTCAGTGTCCGGGATGGTTTTGATCCGGACGTTGCGTGTGCCCACATGCTTGAAGTGGTGAAAGCGCAGCAGCAGACGATTAAAGCGCTTCGGTTAAATGAATCGATTAAAGATATGTGCATTACGATGGATACCCAGGTGCATCTTCTGACCTTGTCCAAATCCGGAAAGGCGCTGTTCTACGTAGCTGCAGAATCTGCCGGTGCGAATGTGAGCATCATGCGGTCAGTCATCCGAAAATACGCCAAAGGAATCTGATCGACCCCACTCTTTCTATTACGATGTCATGTACTGCCAAAACTGGCAGGAAGCGTGAAACAATCATGAGCGAAGATTTTTTTTCTCCATACAAACCTTCTGGTGAGCGAACGAAGAAGAAGGACAGCCAGTCTCAATCCGGTGATACGTCCTCCATTCCGCTGGTGCTTGTCGCCGACGATAATGAACCATTTTTGCGCTACGTTAAACGCGTTGTCGAATCAAACGGATACGAATGTGTTACCACCGATTCGCCGGGCACGGCGGTACGTATCGCACTGGAGAAACATCCGGCGGTCGTGTTGTGCGACATCAATTTCGGCATCGGCAGAACCAGCGGCACGGATGTGTTTGCCGAAATTCGCCGTGTGGATGCTCATGTGCCGTTCGTGATCGTGTCGGCATTTATTCAGCAAGAAGCGAAAGACCGGGCTGCAAAACTCGGCATTACCCATTATGTCACCAAACCTGTAGAACCGGAACAATTAATTGCGGAGATCCGAAATGTTATCGGATCACAACGCATCACACCATAACATTTCCGGCAGATTAATATTACCGGGAGACACCGGAGGACATAAAATCCGGCAGAGAAACATTCCTTCGAAAATTATATGCGCGACGAACTGATATCATTACTCCATGAAGCATTTGAAACCGGGATCATCACCAGTACGATGCAGTCCCAAATCGATGCAGTGAAAAAAAGCCTGAAACTTTCCGAGGCAGAGTATCAACAGATCGAAGACGAAATCCGTATCGACACATACATCCGCAAAGTGAAAGAACGGGAGAGAAAAGGGGTTACCTTTATGGGTGATCTGCGGAAACAGTACAAAATCACGGAAGATGACAAGCTCATCATTCAAGAAAAATTTAATGCGGAACCGAAAAAACCCGCTCCCAATTCGCCGGAGATTCCAAAACAATTCGTGCCGCCGGTAAAAAAAGCGGAAGCACCAAAACCGCCGGAACCGCCGAAACAATCCGGAGTAATGAACCGATCCGACAAGCTGAAACAACACGTGCCGGGATTACCGAAGGAAGAGGAGCCGTTGCCCGCTCCGGCAAAAAAGGCGGAAGCTCCGAAACGGCCAGTGCCGGTAGAAAAACCGTCGCCTGTGTATGATGATCCGACCGGTCCGCTCATTCTTGTTGCAGACGATAATGAGACGCAACTGTTTCTGACAAGGAAAACGCTAGAGGAAAATAATTATCAATGTGTTACGGCTGATTCTCCTGAAATTGCCGTGCGTATTATTGCCGAAAAACAGCCGGCGCTTGTATTATGCGACATAAATTTCGGCATTGGCAGACCGACTGGAATGGATGTTTTTACCAATACCCGGGCGAAAAAATTTACCATGCCGTTTATTCTCGTTTCTGCATTCATCCAAAAAGAGTTCATGGATCATGCAAAACGGATCGGCGTTACGGAGTATATCACCAAACCGACTGAACCGGAAGAACTGATTGCTGTGGTGAAGAAGTATCTTCATTAAAAGGAAGATGTTGAGTTGTTGGATAGTTGAGTAGATGAGTATATGCTATCTCAAAAACGATCGTGCTGTCATTTAGAACGAAATCCCCTAATTCGTAAAGTCGGATGAAGTGAAGAATCTGGTTCGAATAGTGTACTTCCAGGCAGATTCTTCGTCCCGCGATGATACATAGTATATGCGGCACTCAGAATGACGATGAACAAAAGTATTCTTGAGGTAGCCTCTCGTTAAGGAATCTAAATCTACGTAAAGATAGCTGTATGTATTTTTAAACTGAAAAGAATCGTGGTTTGAAGAGGTCGTAAAAGATCCCACCGAATGCAGTGGATAATACGATCGTCGAGAGAACACTGAATTGAAAAGAGATGCTGTTAGTATTTACTATCACGAATCCTGTAATTCCGAAGGCGATGAAAAGAACAGGATGCAGCATATCTGAAGCAATCATCAATACCTGTTTGCCCGGTGTTGGCTGTTCAAGTGCATACAGACTGGCGCGCAATGTTTCGGGCACTTGTTCTATCGGCAGTTGTTTTAGTACTTTAGTAAGTACGATATGAGCACGTAGTTTTTGTTCGTCGGATTGGGGCAACATCCCGGAAGAGAGTAGCGCCTGTAATTCTTCCAGCGAGCCGGCATTTGCTTGGAATGGTTTTAGAAACTGTTGTTCCGTCATAAAAACTCCTTGAATGACTTTGATAATTGCTTCCGCAGGTTTTCTCTACCCCGGTATAACAGCGTTGCAATAGTCCCTTCCGGAAGGTTGAACGTCTCCGCGAGTTCCTTGTACGATTTTCCTTCAATGTGAAAAAGCAATATAATTGATGCTTGCTGCGGAGGGAGCCGTGTCAGCATTGTTTCGATGATTTCCTTCTGTTCATGTCTGTTAAACTCTGCTGAGAAAGAATGCCCGTCCGAAATATCGTATGTCATCTCCTCTAACGAATCGGTGCGAATCCTTTTTTTTGCGAGACGGGTAAAACAGACATTGGCGGTGATCCTCCAGATCCAGGTGGAAAGTTTTGCATCACCCCGGAATAGGTCAATCGCCTTATGAATCTTCAGAAAAACATCCTGCGTCGCTTCTTCTGCTTCTTCGTTATTCTTCAGGAGCGATACCGCGTGGTTATACACCTGCGAAGAATAAGTATCGACAATTTCCCGGAATGTCATCATATATGTTGTAAGACTCGGTTTGCAGGAAAAATCTTTCAGGGTGAAAGAAATATCCGCGCGGGGAAGTCTAATAAAAAAAAGGAGAGAATCATATATGATCACTGTATTATTGGCGTTCACACTCGGATACGAGTATTATCGAAGAGAAAAGCGGCACGCGCTGCTTATTGCAAACTTGAAAGAAAATACACTACCGGATGTTGCCATTCAACGGGAATCTCCCTCCGGGATAGTACTTACGATTGTGTTTACGGTGCTGTATCTCGGATTTATTCTCTTCCTGTTATATTTTTTTTTCATTATCGGTAAATTAAAATTGCCGGTATATGCTCCACCGTTCATTTTATTTTTCCCGATCGGCATCGGTGTGATGCTGGTGCTGATCGTTCGGCGTAATATGTTGGCGACGCGGGAAAAGAAAATACCTGCCGCCGGAGGTATTCAATGAATCTCACCCCTTATGATTATCTGCCGTTGATCATTCTTATTGGTGTCGGGGCGTATGTGTTTAAACGTCAGGAACGTCGGCACCACTTTGAGGTTTCTCTCTTTTACACGTTTGAACAACTGCAGCAGCGTATTCTGATACCCAAGCGGGATATATTGGATTCGCTGCTCATTATTTTTATCGCCGCTACATTGCTGGAATTGGGAGGACTTGGATTATGGACAGTACTTTCGATGATGTCCGAAGTTCAAACGATCAATCATGAAACAACACGGCGGATCATTGAAGAAAGTATTCCCCGACAGCAGTTGTTTACTGCAACATTACTCGGAGGAGGTATAGCGTTGTTGATTCTCGGAATCCGTTCAGCCGTTGCGAATAAACGATATCTGCAGCACCACAAAAGATTACACACAACACTGCACGACGAAGTGGCATAAAAATCAATATACTATCGTCTTCATTCTGAACGAGTTCTACAGTTGTATGGCAGAACGAAGTGAAGAATCCGATACGAAGAGTAACACATTCGATGATGTGCACTACAGATTCATCGCTGTCTGCACGACAGTGTCGGTCAGGCGGGCGCTCAGCATGACCAATATTTTTAGCCTAAATATTAATTACGGTGAGTTGTTACAAATATACAAAAGAAGAGATGGCTCTGCGGCAGTTCAACTGCGGCTGAGAATTCTGCCCGGACTTCCGTATAGCGGCATTCAACTTCCGGACAATTCGGTGGACTGAAACAAGAAAGTGATTGAATGATTACTCGGATGGTGATGTCGTCCGGGCCGGAGGATTGAAACACCAAGATTCCCATCGACTGTATCCTCGCTTTTCTCTCATCCTGCTTCTATATTTCTGCTAATTCACTTCGGTTACACACATCAACGACATTTTTTTCCATCACGCATGCGGATTGTACACAGGAAATATTTCCTCCTCTTTATTATTCCTCCCCCTTGTGTTCTTCTCTTGTTCTTTCTTTCGCTGCTGATTGTTCCAATGCCCCGGCTAAACCATATTCACCGCCAGTTGCAAATTTTGCAAAGCAATTGAAGCATCTCGTCGGTTATCCGCACGGCTGCCTGGAACAAACAACATCCAAAGCGTTCCCGCAAATCTACCTACGGGATATTGCCTCCGTTCTGGATCCGACAATTCTCAACAACGGCAGTCCGACTTATTTTGTAACCGAAGCGATCTCCAAGATCGCTTCCATGCAGCAGCCGGACGGATACTTCAGTTACTGGCCGGGAGAGTACAGCAAGAATCAATGGGCGATGGTTTATGCAATCCATTTTCTCTTCGAGGTAAAGAAAGCGGGATATGTTGTATCCGAACCAGTTCTGATGAGAATGTCGCCACATTGCGGTGTGACGGACGAAAAGGCAAAATTGCACTGAGCAGTTTCGCCTTTTTTGTTATATATTTGTTTAATAAAACTTTGGAGTTGTTGTCATGTCTCAATCCCGCATTATCCGCGCTCCGCGAGGAACTTCCATCTCTGCGAAAGGGTGGATTCAGGAAGCCGCCATTCGGATGCTGATGAATAATCTCGATCCCGATGTTGCAGAACGTCCGCAGGAATTAATCGTCTATGGCGGCACCGGCAAAGCGGCCCGCAACTGGAAATGTTTTGATTCCATTGTTGACGCTTTGACAACATTGGAAAATAACGAAACGCTGCTGGTGCAGTCCGGCAAACCGGTCGGTATTTTCCGCACATACGCCGACGCACCGCGCGTATTAATCTCCAACTCCATGCTTGTCCCCAAATGGGCTACGTGGGATGAGTTCCGCCGGCTGGAAGCGCTCGGACTGACAATGTATGGTCAAATGACCGCCGGAAGTTGGATCTACATCGGAACACAGGGAATCCTGCAGGGAACGTATGAAACGTTCGCCGAAGCGGCGCGTCAGCATTTCGGTGGAACGTTAGCGGGAAAATTTTTACTGACTGCTGGATTAGGGGGCATGGGGGGCGCACAGCCGCTCGCCGCAACCATGAACGGAGCAGCGTGTCTTGCAATTGAAGTTGATCGTACCCGTATTGAAAAACGCCTTGCCACTAAATATCTTGATGTGATGACGGAAGATTATAACGAGGCATTGGCAATAATCATGAAAGCGAAAAAGGAAAAGCAGCCGCTTTCCGTTGGACTGCTCGGAAATGCGGCGGAGATCGTGCCAAAAATTGCCCGCGGGAAATTCCTTCCCGACATTGTTACCGATCAGACTTCTGCGCACGATCCGTTGAATGGATACGTTCCCGCCGGAATGACATTTGAACAGGCGCTCGTACTGAGAAAAAAGAATCCGAAAAAATATGTCGAGCTCTCCCGAGCGTCGATCGTAACGCACGTAAAAGGATTACTGTCGCTGAAGAAAAAAGGAACGATCGTATTCGATTACGGCAACAATATCCGCGGTGAAGCGCAGGTAGGCGGCGTGAAAAATGCATTCGATATTCCAGGATTTGTTCCCGAATATATTCGTCCGTTGTTTTGCGACGGGAAAGGTCCGTTCCGCTGGGTAGCGCTCTCCGGCGATCCGGAAGATATCTACAGAACCGACCGCGCAATTTTGGAAACATTTCCGGATAACACATTATTGAAGAATTGGATTGAAAAAGCGCAGAAGCAGGTGGCATTCCAGGGGCTTCCTGCGCGTATCTGCTGGCTTGGCTACGGCGAGCGGGCGAAGATGGGAAAAATTTTTAACGACCTGGTTCGTCGAGGCGAAGTAAAAGCGCCGATTGTCGTCGGCCGAGATCATCTGGACTGCGGCAGTGTGGCATCGCCGAACCGCGAAACGGAAAAAATGATGGACGGCAGCGATGCTATTGCCGACTGGCCAATCCTTGGTGCAATGCTGAACTCCATCGGTGGCGCAAGCTGGGTCAGTGTACATCATGGTGGCGGTGTCGGCATCGGTAACTCCATCCACAACGGCATGGTGATTGTGTGCGACGGATCGGAGGAAGCTGACGCTCGTTTGGAACGAGTGTTAACATACGATCCAGGCATGGGTATTATTCGTCATGCAGATGCGGGTTACCGCCGTGCAAAAGAAAATGCTGCACGCTTCAACGTTCAAATCCCCATGAAGTAAACAATGGAGCCAATAGTGACGTCACTCGCAGGATCACAACATCCGAAAAAGTCGAAGTTCTCGCGGAGGCTGATGATCGCATTTGTTGCTTCGCTGGTAACGTTGTTCGTGGCTGGGACGTTTGCTTTCCGGACAGTAGTAAAACTCTCCGAAGATTACGGCACGGTGTCACAAGCGTATGAAATAATTCGGAAATTGAATGAAGTGATCGTTGCACTGTCATTTGGTCAAACCGAACTTCGTACATTTTTTCTCACATCGGATTCCTCCTATCTCACCTCATACCATAGAAAAATCGATACCGTCCGGTATTATATGAACAGCGTACGTTCGTTGATCTCCGTCGATTCACAACAAACGCGTACGTTCAAATCGCTGGAGCGCGTTATTAAAGTTCGGGAAGAATTTAATAATGAAAAAATTGATGCACTAATCCGAAGCGATCAACAAAATGCGGACAAACGGTATTCGGTGAAGACAAGCCAGGATATTTCCCGTCGGATCGACAGTCTGGTATATACGATTGAAGCGCTTGAGTTGAAATATCTTTCTGGACAAAAATTACAAACCACGAATCAGACGAATCGTACGTTGCTGATGATTTCCTTTGGCGGATTTGTCAGCGTCGTGTTGATGATCATCGTCTTTATTTTTCTCACCCGGGAAGTGCGCCAGCGCACGAAAGCGGAAAAGGAAGTCCGGAACAGTGAAAAACGTTTTATCAGTTTTCTGGAAGCAGTCCCTGCAGGAATTTTTATTTTGACTGCCGATGGAAAACCATTTTATGCCAATGAAGCGGCGAAAAAAATTCTGGGAGAAGGAATAGTCACAAATGTCACTGCGGACAAATTGACGGAAGTGTATCACGCATATATGCAAGGAACGGATATGGTCTATCCTTCCAAACTACTTCCTATTGTGCGGGCGCTGAAAGGAGAACGGTCTACCGTTTCCGATGTCGAACTCTGGAAGCCGGATGCCGTGGTACCACTGTATGTTACTGGCGCACCGATCTATGATAGTGACGGCGAACTGCAATATGCTATGGCGGCGTTCATCGATATCTCCGAGCAGAAACATGCGCAGCAAAAACTTGCTGAGAGCGAAGAACGGTACCGCCAAATCATTGAAAATGCATCGGATGTCATCTATCGAGCGGATGAACATGGAAATTTCACCTATGTCAATCCGGTGGGTCTCACCATGTTCGGATATTCCTTGAACGACGTGTTGGGAAAACATTTCACAATGTTCGTGAAAGAAGACGAACAACGGAGGGTTGCCCGGTTGTATTACCGTCAGATGCTGAGTAAAACAAAATCCAGCTATCACGAAATTCCCGCAGTGAAAGAAAACGGCGAT
>Ga0265292_1000769_pt1 | contig 36808 bp, 39 predicted proteins | sample Munlanlewell296A_FD_189080 | JGI IMG/M metagenome (GOLD analysis project Ga0265292, IMG submission 189080) | Leachate microbial communities from a municipal landfill in Southern Ontario, Canada - Leachate well 296A | ecosystem: Engineered > Solid waste > Landfill > Unclassified | place: Canada... | reverse complement strand
CAAAATTAGCTGTGACTGAAAGATTGGCGGTCACATTAGTATCAGTACGTGGAGTACTGGTGGCGGCATCAGACCAATCGACAAAGTGATAACCGAGAGCGGGAGTGGGAGTAACGGCGGTGGTGCTTGAACCATAGTTCACCACTTGAGTGGAAGAACCAACAATGGAACCGTTAGCACCGGCAATATAAGTGACGGTGAAAGTTATTACTGGCACACTAGCCATACCAGCGGTAGCAGTATTTTGCGCATTTGTTATATCAATTAATGTAGTAGCAGCATCAATAGCCGTATCACCATTTGTTTTAAAATTATTTAAAGTTGTCCAATCTGGAGCTGTATAATGTGATTGAGTATAAGTAGCTAAAGCGTTTGTAAGAACAGTGTGAGCTGCTGACTGAGTAGTAACTAAATCAGCAATTGTGACACTGCAATTTACATCTACTTGCTGGGCACCGGAAACAATAGACACTGTTGCCACCTTCAAGCCGGCTGTTGTATAAGCTTTTGAGGTTGTACTGTTGGTGCCGGATAAACCTTCATTACCTACCCAAGAATATGTGTATGTTCCGTTACCTCCAGTTGGTACGGCGGTCCAAGTTACGAGTTCACCCGTTACAGCATTTGAGACATTTGCAGAACAAGAAGCATTTAAAATAGTATCAGCATTTACATTAACAGGAAAAGAAAACAAAAACGGTGAAAAGAGAACAGTAAAAACTGCTATTAATGAAAGATATTTAAATATTTTACTATTTCCTTTTTTCATAAGTTTTAAGGTTATTTTAAAATTAAATTACATAAAAACACGAAACCAGTTAATTTGATAATTAACAGCTAGAAAAAGTACTTCTAAGATTATCTAGGAACATTATACATAATACAATAAAAAAGTCAAGCTTTATTTTAAAGTCAACAAACTACCATTTTTCCCTTGCTTGACAATTAGAATTATCTATGATAGCATACCTCCAGATAGAAGTACCCTAGTTTGAGTAAATAATTTTAAACTTTGTGGAAAAACCACAGAAAGGGAGGCACATATGTGCTCATTGAAATGGTTTGGGTGTTTGATAGCATTAATAATCTCTTTTATTTTTGCTGGGTGTGAGCATGGAGATGATGATCCAGCGCCGGTTGTCACAAATATAATAGTAGTGGCAAATTCGGATGAAAATGATCGTCAGCCAACTTCTGCTTCAGCGGGAAGTAATAATTCATCTCCTTCCGCGCCAGTAGCATCAGGTATTGAAGTGGTGATACTTAACAACTCATCTAATACTGTCGCTTGTTCAGTAAATGGTTCAGGCGCAAATATTAGTAGTGGTAATTCAGTAACCTGGCCAGTGGGATCATCATACAGTTGGTCCTATGACACAGGAGCAGGATATGATCGACCAGGTAGTACATCAGATGGATTGAATCGCATTATCACGTTGGAAGATTCCGCTACAGTACCAGGTACAGTAGAGGCCAGAATAACTGCTTACTAAACAGAAGAAAGGGAAAACATAAGGCGCACTTTGAAAAAAGTGCGCCTTTCTTTTTTTATTATTTCATTAAGTCTTGTAACTCTTTTTTATGAGACATCATCACTTCAATAGTGGCACTCTGTTGATCCTTCCCTGCTTTCACCTTTTCCTCTACTTCATGAGCAATATCCTCAAATAATTTCGGGTTCTTCTCCACTGCTTGAATTATTTTATTCTGCTGATCCTCAGGCATTCCTTTCAGCTGATTTTTTAACATCTTTTTTAAAATTAAATCTTTAAATATTCCCATTTTATTATTTATTTATTAATTCTAAGCGGCTTTTGGATGGTCTTCTTGTACTCTTATATTTGTTTCCGCAAATAAAATTTCTGCTGCTTTAGCAAATTCATTTTGCACGATTAATCTTCTTACTTCTGAGTTATTCGGATTATCAATATAATCACTGATAATTTTTCGATCAATCATTATTTGCTCTACATTATTTCCCAAATGAAGCATTTTAAAAACATAGATTTGAAACGGATTTCGATATTTCAGAGAACGAATATTCTGCTCGATCTCCTCTTCACTCATGGCTTTCTCAAAAATATTTTCAGTCATAATCATTTTAGTGTAGCAAAAAAAATAATTAAAACAACCTTTTTCTTTTTCAATTTTTTAGTTATAATAAAAACCCTTTGACATTTGGCACTCTTAGTTCAGTGGTAGAACGCTCCATTCACATTGGAGAGGCCGTAGGTTCAATCCCTACAGGGTGCACTAGGAAAGAAGGGCCTATAGTTCAGTGGTAGAACGCATCCATGGCATGGATGAGGCGCGAGTCCGATTCTCGCTAGGTCCACCCAAATTACTTATCCATAAAAATAATTCGATCATAACTACCCAGGAAAATCACATCAGATTCTTTTTTTATTTTCTTAATAGCTTGCTCTACTTTTTTATCCTTAAAATTACCATTAATATCAATATTAAAAATATAAGTTCCTAATTTAACCTTGGATGGTCGAGATTCAATTTTACATAAATTCAAATTATTATCACTAAAATTCTTCAAAATATCAGCCAAGAGTCCCGGCCGATCTTTTTTAGGCACAATCACAAAACTGGATATTTGCCCGTCAGAATTTACATTTACCGTTTTAGTTATTAAAACAAATTTTGTTTCATTATTTCTATTATTCTGAATATTTTTTGCTATAATTTTTAATTTATATTTATCAGCCGCTAAAACAGGACCAATAGCCACCGCTTTGACCAAACTTTCATCAGCAATTTTTTTAAAAGCTTGTGATGTACTGTCCGTGGCCACTAGCTTGGCTTCGGGAAAATTTACCCTTATATAGTCTGAACACTGTCCCAGAGCTTGTGGGTGAGATAAAACTATTTCCACCTTAGACGAAACAATTTCTGAGGAAAGGGCTGCCACACAGTGATTTATAGGGATAACCAGTTCCTGTTCAATAAATAATTTATTTTGGTATAAACCATCCACGGTCTCCACCACACTACCCTGAATTGAATTCTCAATTGGTACCACACCAAAATCCAACTCACCAATATTAACCTGCTTAATTATATCGGAAATAGTTTCAAGAAGACTAAAATTAGAGCTGGGTTTCAAATATTCCGCCGCCATTTCTGAATAACTGCCTTGCGGACCCAGATACCCCACTATTCGTGAATCAGTTGGTAAATTTTTAACTAAAGACTGACTTTCCGCAAATGAATCCTTTAACAAAGGCGATAATTTCAAAATAATTTTCTTAAAAATATTTTCGTACGCCAGATAATCCTTTTTTTGAACGACAGTTACTAACTCTTGAAAATTTTGTTCATAAGATTTTAATATATTTAGAAACGCACTATTATTAAACTGAATATTGGCATAGATTTCAGACCCCTGAGCAAAGATTCTAGATAAAGCATCAAATTGTAGGCGAAAAAAAGTAGTGGAAAAATCATCTATTTCTGAAACGGTAATACCAGAATCAGCAATCACCTTGGCTAATAAAATATTATTAAAATGAGCTAATGCCTGAACATAAGCCATTATTTTCTCATGCTTATTAACTGATGTTTCAATGATCTTTGAGCCAGATTTTTCCAAAGTAGAAATAAATTCTTTCTGCAACCTGGAATTTTTTGACTTAATTGGAGCTAAGACATATTTCGTCTCTTTTAAATTTAAAATACTGGGTGGAAATAATGGATGAAGAAAAATAGTCTGGCATTTTAATTTAGCTAAATATTTTTTATTTTCACTCATTCCCGAAGAAATATCTATTACTAATTGATTTTTCTTTACCAAATCTAATAGTTTTTCATAATATAGAATTGCTCCATCAGTTGGAACAGAAAGAATTATTACATCACTTTTTTTTACAATATTTTTTAATTTGTTTATATTACTTCTACCCACGGAAAAAACCTTATGCTTTTGCGCTTTAAATATTTTGGTAAAAAATTGGCCAAAATTTCCCCGTCCACCGATTATACAAATTTTCATAATATTATTTTCCCATTATGCCTGCCTCTATCCTGTGCGCATCCTTGATAATCTCTTTGAACAAATTTTCCACTAAATCAGGATTTAATTTGAGCTTTACCGCTAATTCCCTCTTCATTTTTATAATTTCCTTTTCCCTGGCTGGTTGGTAACGTGGTAAATTATTTTCTTTCTTATATTCTGCCACCTTAGGAATCAAGCCCATTCGCTCTGCTAAAATGCACACCAAGGCATCATCTAATTGATCTAATTTCATCCTTAACTCCTTTAAATCGGTCATAATTAAATATCATAGCATAAAATTTCCTCCTGAACAGAAGTGGAAATAATATTAATTATATGGTAGTATTTTTCTCACTGGGCCCTTAGCTCATCTGGCTAGAGCGCCTCATTTGCAATGAGGAGGTGGCAGGTTCGAGTCCTGTAGGGTCCACAATAAAAAAAGCGCCGTTAGGGCGCCTTTTTTATTTCCCCTCTAAAGCCAACTTGATTAAGTGATCTAAAAAATCAGGTAAGGTACAACCAATGGCAACAAGTGACTTTGGTAAAAGTGATTCACTGGTCAAACCTGGCAAAGTATTTGTTTCTAAAATGTAAATTCCCCTCTTGGGATGAATGATAAAATCTGAACGAGAATAATGACGAAGGCCAAGAGCTTTGTGAGCCTCACGGGCCATCTCCTGAATTTCTTTCTTTTCTTCGGCAGTAAAATTACCAGGACAGATTTCCTGAGACTGACCACTATACTTGGCCTTATAATCAAAAAAAACTGAATCACTTGGTTTCCTAATTTCTACCGGCAAAAGAGAATAAATTAATTCATTCCTAAAATTATCCACCACCCCACAAGTAGCTTCCTGCCCAGAAATATACTCTTCAATTAAAACTTGATCAGAATAATTAAAAGCATCAGAAATTGCTATTTCTAGTTCGGCCGTAGTTTTAGCGATAGCTGTACCCACGGAGGAACCACCAGAAACCGGCTTGACCACCGCCGGCATAGGAAAAGTCCTAAATAATTCAATCGCTTGCTTTGCTAAATTATTTTTATCAGAAACAATAATATGAAGCGGGGTTTTAAGATTATTTTTTTTAAATATTTTTTTAGACAAAACTTTATTCATACCCACAGCTGAGGCCAAAGCGTTAGAACCAGTATATGGGATCTGAAAATAATCTAAAAGTTTTTGGACAGTACCATCCTCGCCATAAGCACCATGTAAAGCATTGAAAACTACATCCACCTTTTTAAAAACTTTTTCTGGTGTAATTGGCATACCCAAATAATGCCAAACACCTTGTTTATCAATAAAAATATCCATCACTTCATGTCGGTCAGACAAACTATCCATCACAGATTTCCCGGTTTTTAGAGAAACTTCATATTCACTAGATGGTCCACCTCGAAGTACTCCCACTTTTTTCTTTGACATGTCTTACAGTATAACATTTCTTCTTTGACGATGAAAAGCAATAGCAAATCTGTGGGCCTCGTTATTAATTAAAAGAATTTCTTTTTTATATTTTTTAATTATATTTTCATCACCAATAATCCCTTTGGCTTTATGTTTATCATCTTTAGTTACTGCCACGACCGGAATAGTTTTTAAGATTTTCTTAGCAAGATTAAACTGAGCCAATCCTCCATCAACCACAACAAAATTAGGAATAGGCCATTCGGTATGTCTCAATCTTCGCTCTAAAATCTCCTGAAGGGCATCAATATCATTTCCCTGACTATTTCTTATTTTAAATTTTCTATAATCTGATTTTTTATACTGTCCGTTTTCCATCACCACCATCACACCGACATTATTGGTACCGGACAAATGAGCCACGTCATATGCCTCAAGACGAAAATCATTATCATTTTCTAAAAAATTATCACTCTTAATTAAAGAAACATCCGCAATATGATTTAAAGCAAAAATCTGTCTTTTAATTTCATTGGCTTTTTCATATTGCTGAGTCTGGCTATAAAAGCCCATTTCTTTCTTTAAACTATCTTTTAGTTTTTTTATTCGCCCGGAAAAAATCATTTTGATTTTTCTAATTGTTTTTGCATATTCAACTTTACTTATACTGCCATCACAAACACCCGGGCAAAGCCCAATTTGCTTGTTAAAACATGGCTTACCAGCTAAAGATAGACACTTGTCTCTGAAAGGAAATATTTTGCGTATTATTTTTAAGGCGTCCCTTAGAGATTCACTATTCGTATAAGGTCCAAATTTTTCTTTTATATTATAGAGTAATCCTTTTTCTATTTCTCTGCCCCGTACCACTAAAACTCTAGGAAAAGATTCTTTACTAATCACCACATAATTAAAACTCTTATCATCTTTTTCTTTTGTATTATATTTTGGCTGATATTTTTTAATTAAATTTGCTTCCAATATAATGGCCTCTAAAACAGATTCGGTTTTAATGAATTTAATTTTATTTGCCTGATAAATCATATCTATAAGCAATGGGCCACGAGTTTTAATTAAATCCGAGGCAAAATAACTCTTAACTCGGTTTTTAAGTGAAGTGGCCTTACCAATATATAGAACAGACTTACCCTGTTTAAACAAATATACGCCAGGTGCATCCGGTAAGTGATATTTTTTTATGTCTTGACTTTTGATCATTTATTTGCTATCATATATTTAGAATTGTTTTTCGTCAACAACTAGTAAAGGAGGTCAAGTAATGTTTGAACATCGAGTGTCTCTAATTTTAATTGTGGCGGCCATTGCGGTAATCGCTGATGTTATCACTCTGGCAGTTGAAGATATCGCTACATTGCTGAATTTAACGACCAAGACAGTTGGTAATACTCACGGGCAAATAGCCCTTCAGTATTTAATAAGGTGTTTTCTGGCCGGAACATGCCTGATCATAGCCAAAATCCTTTGGTAAAAAACAAACAAAGCCCCGATACACCACTCGGGGCTTTTACTTATTTATTTTTTAGATGTCTTTTTAAATAATGTCCGGTATATGATTTAGAATTATTAGCAATATCCTCCGGTGTTCCTTTAGCTACAATTTCCCCACCTTTATCTCCCCCTTCCGGACCAATATCTATCACATAATCAGAACTTTTTATAATATCCATATTATGCTCAATAATGATAACGGTATTACCATGCTCGACTAATCTTTCCAGAATTTCGATTAATTTTTTTACGTCCTCGTAATGCAGACCGATAGTGGGCTCATCTAAAAGATAAACAGTTTTTTGTAGATGCGGTTTATAAAGTTCCGAGGCAATTTTTACTCGCTGGGCTTCCCCACCGGATAAAGTGGTGGCGCTTTGACCAAGCTTGAGATAACCGAGGCCCACGTCTTGCAAAGTTTTTAGTCTGTCATAAATAGCTGGAAGATCCTCAAAAAAGGAAATGGATTCTTCTACCGTCATTTCCAATATTTCATAGATATTTTTTTTCTTATATTTAATTTCCAAGGTTTCCTTGGTAAATCTTTTACCATTGCAAACATCACAAGGAACATAAACAGTGGGAAGAAAATGCATTTCCACCTCAATCATGCCGTTTCCTTCACAAGCTTCACAACGACCACCTTTAACATTAAAAGAAAATCTATTGGCCTGCCAACCACGAGCTTTGGCCTCTATACTCATGGCAAACATATCCCGAATAAATGACCAAGTACCAGTATAAGTGGCTGGATTTGATCGTGGAGTACGGCCTATCGGTGATTGATCAATAAGTATTACTCGGCTGACATACTCTGTGCCGGTAAAACTTTTACAATTGTAAATTTCATTGGTACGGTGACGTTTGGTAAAACGAGCATTTAAATTTTTATCAATAATCTCATAAACAAAAGATGACTTACCGGAACCTGAGACACCGGTCACACAAACCATTTTACCAAGCGGAACATCCACGTTTAGATTTTTGATGTTAAAAATATTTCCACCGCGAATTTTTAATGCTCCCTTATCGGTACTTCGTCTTTTTTTAGGAACTGGAATTTTTTTATCTCCCCGTAAATAATCCAAAGTGACTGATTCCGATGGATTTGTTTTATCAGTTAATAATTTATCCAAATAACCAGACACCACAATTTTACCGCCATGAACACCGGCACCGGGACCAATATCCACCAAATAATCCGAAGAGTATATTGTATCCTCATCATGCTCCACCACAATAATAGTATTACCTAAATCACGCAAATCTGTGAGAGTTTTAATCAAGCGATCATTATCACGAGAATGCAGACCGATAGTGGGTTCATCCAAAACATATAAGGCACCGACCAAACCAGAACCAAGCTGAGAAGCCAATCTGATTCTTTGAGCCTCACCACCAGATAAGGTGTGGGCTCGACGATCCAAAGACAAATATTCAATACCCACATCCATCATAAATTTTAGGCGATCATCAATCTCTTTTACCACCACACTAGAAATTTCCTTTTCCAGTTCGGTTAATTTTAAATTATCAAAAAAGCTTTTAGCCTCGGTGATAGAAAGAGCGGTTAAATCTACTATATTTTTACCATTTAAAAGTACATGGAGAGCTTCTTCACGTAAACGGGCGCCATTACAGATATCACAAGGATCCTCACTAAAAAAATGCTTGGTTCCTAAACCATTACATTCCGGACAAGCACCATATGGTGAGTTAAATGAAAACAATCTAGGTTCAATTTCAGGATAAGAATATCCATCATATGGACACATAAATTTTACCGACATCATTTTTTCCTCACCATTGGTCTCAATTTTAAGTAAACCCTTACTCTCATCAATAGCTTTTTCAATGGCTTCACTTAATCTTTCCTTAGTAGCCAGTTTTTTATCTTTTTCTTTAAATTCACTAATATAAAATTCATCAACCAAAACATCAATATTGTGTTTTTTGGTTTTAGACAAAATAATTTGATCACGGAGTTTTTTCATTACGCCATCAATCTTGACCCATTCATAACCCTTACTTAGCAAATCATAAAGAAGTTGATAATATTCACCTTTTCGGCCCACTACCACTGGTGAAAATATTTTTACTTTTACATCAGTGTAAGGCACACCTAAAACAGTTTTAGTATTTTTTTCTAGATTTGTGGTGATAACTGATTTAATGATTGTTTCTAAAATCTCTTCATTAGAAAGTTTTTTGATTTCTCGATTACAAATCAAACAATGTGGGCGGCCAATCCGGGCATAAATAATACGTAAATAATCATAAATTTCTGTGATAGTGGCCACAGTGGAACGTGGATTATTTGACCGAGATTTCTGATCAATAGAAATGGCCGGTGACAAACCAGTAATCTCATCCACATCTGGCTTTTGCATTTGTCGCAAAAATTGACGGGCGTAAGAAGATAAGGACTCGATATAACGTCTCTGACCCTCGGCAAAAATAGTATCAAAAGCCAATGACGACTTTCCTGATCCCGATAGCCCAGTAAAAGCAATCATTTTATTTCGCGGTAATTCCACATCCACATTTTTTAAATTGTGGGTTTTGGCCCCTCGAATAATGATTTTCTCATCTCCATTAGTAAATTTTTCCTTGTTTTGCTTCATATTTTTTAATATTGACGCCAAATTCCCCGGCGTTTAACGCCTAGGGGTTATCTATGAATCATATACTATACTTCTTTTAAAAAAAGTAAATAGAATTAGCGAGAATAAAATTTTAAACGTTTTTTTATAAATATAGAGGATAGAAGAAGAATTAGGAAAAAAAGTGTAAATTTATAATCCCACCAGTGAAAGGTAGCAGATAAACGACCATACAAAATATCCATAATCAAACCAAATAAAATTATTTCATTAAAGGTTCTAAAATAATAAAGAACAACAATAGAAAAAATACCAGTAAACCACCAAGGGCAAACGATGGCTGAAAGAAGAAGTAAAATATCAAAAATAATTCTTTTTATCATATTTTATTTATTTAACACAATTTCCACAAAAGTTAATTCAGCAATATTGACCGGACTCTTAAAAAGCACAGTTTGAAAGGAATCTTTATCCTTAAAAGTAACTTTCTCCACTATACCAAAAACATTTGAAGTAATGGCCGGAATAACTATTACATCATTTTCCTTTACCTCTACTTCCTTTGGCAAGAAAATGTTAAAGTTTCCCCCGCCAATACCCTCAGCTTCAGCACTGATAGAACTGTCTCCCAATACCACAGACAACTTTTGACCAGGGGTGGAATATAAAGTAACTTTTGAAGAATGAGAGTAAACCTCAGTGACTTCACCAATAAAAACATTAGCCAAAGCAATAACTTTATCACCAATCTTAATCTGCTGATCTTCACCCACATCTACGGTCAGAGTGTCATAAGGAGTTTGTGGAGGTTTTACCAAAATAGAGGCCAATATAGTTTTAAGTTTAGTTTCTTTTCGGTCAAATAAATCCTTTAGGGTATCGTTCTCTTTTTGTAAAACACTATTCTGAGCCATTAAATCCCCTGCCAAAAAAAGCTTTTGCTCAAGAGCTATTTTTTCATTAATAATATTTTGTTTTGTTCTGAAATATTCTCCAAAACTAGAATTCGAAATACGGCTTTGAATTTTCCAGATAGGTTCTGCAATATAAAAAAGAATTTGTCTGGTCAAATGTGTATTTATAATAAAAAAGCCAATTACTAAAATAAGTACGGTAACCAAAATTTTCCTTCTGGCCATTTTCCTACGATCTTCAAAATTACTGCTTTTTAGGAGGTAATTCATCTTCGTTCTCAATTAAAACTTCCATAAAATTTTCCAGATTCTCCAAAATTATTCCGGTTCCTCTAGCAATTGCTGTTAATGGATCGCTCGCAATATAAATAGGTATTTTTAACTCTTCATGTAATAAAACATCCAATCCCCTAATCAAAGCTCCACCACCTACTAAATATATTCCTCTTTGCATGACATCTGACACTATTTCTGGCGGTGTCGTTTCCAAAACTTCCTTTACTGTATCTACTAAATTAGCAATAGACTGAGCCATGGCCTCACGGATATCACTATCGGTAATAATTACTTCCCGAGGTAAACCGGTGACCAAATCGCGGCCTTTGACGGAAACCTCCATTGATTCTTCCGGCATCACGGAACCAATGTTAATTTTTATTTCTTCGGCAGTTTTTTCACCAATTAAAATTTTAAATTCACTTCGAATATAACCAATAATGTCATTATTTAATTTATCACCGGCAATACGTAAATTTTTTGATTTAACTATTCCACCTAGTGAGATAACGGCAATATCTGAGGTTCCCCCACCAATATCAATCACCATGCTACCGATCGGACTTTTGATTGGTAATCTGATACCGATCGCTCCAGCCATTGGTTCCTCTACGATATAAACTTCTCTAGCCCCGGCATTTCTAGTGGCATCACGAACGGCTCTAATCTCCACATTTGTTACACCAGAAGGCACACCCACCACCACTCTTGGTCCTAATGGCATTGGTGAAAGTTCTTCAGCTTTTTTAACTAAATAAGCAATCATTTCTTCGGTCACCTCAAAATCAGAAATAACTCCATCTACCAGTGGACGAACGGCTACAATATGCGGAGGAGTTCGGCCAAGCATAGCTTTAGCTTGTGCTCCAACGGCTACCACTTGACCAGTCTTTTGGTTTAAAGCTACAACGGATGGTTCATTCACTACAATTCCTTTACCAGTCAAATATACCAAAGTATTTGCCGTACCCAAATCAATTCCAATATCATTGGAAAATCTTTTATATATCTTTTCCCTTATTTTACTAAAAAAATCTACCATCTTATTATTTAAAATCTTTTATAAAATCCATTAACTCTTTTTCTTTAACCATACTGACTTTACCGCCCACTCTTTCCTTCACTTCATATTCACCACTAACAACGGTTTTTTCACTAATGACAATTCTAAGTGGAATACCCAATAAATCAGAATCACCAAATTTCTCACCCGGTCTAGCATCCCTATCATCACACAATACTTCGATTCCTATTTTTTGCAACTTTTTATATAATTCACCGGAAATCTTTTTTACTTCAGTACTATCACCAATTTCGATGATATGAACTTTAAAAGGAGCAATTTCCACTGGCCATATAATCCCTTTCTCATCAGATAAGGATTCCACCACCGTACCAATCAAACGGCCTGGACCAATACCATAACTGCCCATTATCACCTTTTTCTTTTCGCCTTTTTCATCTAAATAATTTAAATCAAAAGCATCAGAAAATCTGGTACCTAAACTAAAAATATTTCCTACTTCAATAGCTTTTTCCTCGTGTAATTTTTTATTTCCACACTCAGGACACTTATCTTGATCCTTGATTATTTCCTTATTTATAGCCATATGACATTTATCACAAATGTAAATCAAATCCTCCCCGGCCTCTGATAAGGTTTGAAACTCGTGCGAATATTTACTAAAAGTACCGCCAGAAGCGAAAGTAATATAAGTCCTCTCACCCAGACCTACTCTGGCAAAAATATTTTTATAAGCTTGTTTGGCCAGTTCATAAAACTTTTCATGTTCTGTGGTGTCCTTGGAAAAAGAATAAAGATCTTTCATTAAAAACTCTCGTCCACGCATAATACCGCTTTTAGCCCTAACCTCGTTTCTAAACTTAGTTTGAATTTGGTATGGATAAACCGGCAAATCTTTGTAGGAACGAATATGGTTTTTCATTAGAGCAGTCAAAGGTTCCTCGTGGGTAGTGGCTAAACCAAGTTCCGTGCCATTTTTTAATTTGGTCTTAAACCAAATATTAAAAACTTCATCATCCCAACGTCCAGACTTTTCCCAGACTTCCTTATCCTGTAAAACGGTAAGAAAAAGTTCTTGTCCACCAATGGCATTCATCTCCTCCCTAATAATATTACAAATTTTATTTAATACCCGTAAACCCAAAGGTAAATATGAATATACACCGGCTAACTCTTTATTAATAAATCCACCTTTGATAAGTAACTGAGCATTTTTTGCCACCTCATCTTTTGGAGCCTCTTTACGAGTCTTTGTGAAAAGTTTTGATTGATACATCTGGCCATAATAGCTTAAATATGCCTAAAGTGAAATACTTGACGGCATAACCATATTATGCTACTCTCGTTCAGGACCGAGTAATTTAAAAACTTGTTTAAAAGGAGACGGCTAATGAGTAAGCGACTGTTACGGCAAAAACTGATCATCCATATTATAGTTAAGGTGTTTAAAACACTGGAGCTTAACCGGACTTTGAAATCTCTCCACTTACCATCGGAAGAGAAACTTTTTCACTCTCATCCTGAGACCATACTAGCTGTGGCAAACATAATTGCCAAAAGTGATTATGTTTGGGAAATGTTGGAGTTAAATCCAAAATTCTCAAAGGAAGATAAGAAAAAAAAGCTTCGGAAAAAACTCCGAAAACTACTTCGCTAAGGTAGTTGAACAAAAAAACCCCCTTAAATCATTTTATGATTTAAGGGGGTTTATAATTTACAAATTAAAATAATTTAATAATATCCCTATAAGTAATAATCAGCATCAAAGTTATAAGAATAAAGAAACCGATGGTATTAGCCAGATTAGCAATTTGAGGTTTTATTGGTCGTCTAATTATCGCCTCAATGGCTACAAATAAAACTCGACCACCATCCAAAGCCGGAAAAGGAATCAGATTAATTACCGCCAAATTGAGAGAAATAAAGGCCACAAAACCCAAGAAATAAGCCAAACCAAAATGAGCTGCGTCCCCCACTAAACTGACAATACCAACTGGTCCAGACACCTGGGAAAAGTCCCCATTACCTTTAACAGCTTGAAAAATAAAAGTAACTAACCCCACAGTAATCTGTTTCAAGGTAACAAACGTTATCTTTCCCCCTTCCCAGAAGGATAAAAGTGGATTCAACTTAACAGTTCCAACATTTTCCATATAAATACCAATAACTTTTTTATTTTCTAATTCATTAAAATCAGGAGTAATTTTCACTTCTTTTGATTGGCCAGCTCGCTCATAAGTTATATTTATTTGATTACTGGTATTTTTTTTAATATCTTCCACTATAGCTATAGTTGTTAAATTTTCTCCGGTTAATGAATCAACCATTAATAATTTATCACCCTGTGCTAATCCAGCTTTTTCCGCTGGTGAGCCAGGTAATACACTAGTCAAAATAATTTGACTTTCACCAATATATTTGGAATAAGCGGAAGCCCCTTCCCCTACGGGAACCATTGAGCCAAACATAAATGAAATAGAAATCAAAATCCAAGCAAAAATTATATTTAAAAATACACCAGAAACTAAAACACAAACTTGCTTCCATTTCTTGGCATTAACAAAACTTCGAGCACTGTCAGGTCCCTTCATTGATTCTTCATTTGGATCCTCACCAAAAATTTTCACATAGCCACCAAAAGGAATAAAATTTAAAATATATTTTGTCTCCCCTTTTGTCCAACTTATGATTTTTGGTGGAAAACCAATAGCAAACTCATCTACTCTGATACCCATTTTTTTGGCCACCCAAAAATGCCCTAATTCATGGACAAAAATTAAAACCGCAAGAACAACTAAAAATAATATTATGGTCATTAGCTAGTAATTTCTTTCTCCTTTTTACTAAAAATATCTTCGAGAGATTTATTTCCAGCATCAACAAATTTTTGCATTTCTGCCTTAAATCTAAAACGATCATCCTCACTCATTCCTCCTAATTTTTCTTTTGCTTGAATATCGGACCAAACCTCATCACGTATCTTACGTAAAGTAATTTTACCATGTTCCAATTTCTCTTTGGCTGCTTTCATTAATAATTCTCTGCGCTCAGAGGTAAGATCTGGAAAAAATACGCGAACACTTTTTTCATCAGTTTTAAGCGAAACACCTAAATTAGCCACAGTAATGGCTTTTTCGATGGCCTTAACTTGTGAAGCGTCCCAGGGAGAAACCAGCAAAGATTTAGCATCAGCAATAGTGACAGAACCAACCTGATTTATAGGCATTCTCTGACCATAACTTTCTACTACAACACTATCTAATAGTTGTGGTGAAGCCATACCAGTTCTAATTCCGGTATACTCCTTCTTCATCCAATCCTCAGTCTCTTTTATTTTAGTCTTTAATTTTGCAAAATCGTATTGCATATGATTAATTTTAAACTAATAAATTATTAATTAGATTATAGCACAAGCGCCAAATGATCCAAAATTACTTTCATTGAAGGAGACTCGTCACCGGCATAACTTATTGCTTTTTCAATATCTTCTACCGCCAAAAGATTGTCGCCTCGCCCATTTTTACTTTTCTTCAGCTTCCAATCAGCTTTTATAATTTGTTCAAGATTTTTAATAAAAGTAATGGCATCAGACTTAGTAAGTTTTTCATCCTTTATTTCCTTGGTTATTTTAGAAGAAATTTCTAATCTCTTGCCTACTTTAGCATCTAAAAATTCTTCGGCAGATAAAATAAAATCAGATTTTTTATTTTCACCGAGGCCGATAATCATTCTGGATTTTAAGGTCGTTAACAAACCAGACACTCCTGGTAAAATCAAAAAGAAAACTGTACCGGCGTTTGGTTCTTCAAAAATTTTTAATAAGGAATTTTGGGCGTCCTTGGTTAAAAAATTTGCCGAAATAACAAAGATTTTTTGTTCATATTTTACAGGTTTATTTAGATGAGCTTGATGCAGTGTCCGACTATCGGCAATCTTAAAAACGTTAAAATCCCCTTGCCAAAAATCTGGATTACTTTTAATGGGAAACTTTAATTCTTTTTCCAAAAAGGTAAATAATTCATCCTTGATTTTCAACCGATCACCTAAAATAGCATAGGCATGATGTAATTTGCCGGTCTTTTTATAAGTATTTTTAATCTGCTTCATGAGCATGAAGTATAGCATATAATCAATAAAAGAGCCCTGATAAAAGATTAGGACTCTTTTATCAGGGCTGGTAAGCACTTCTATATTTCAGCTAACGTAGATGACAACAACCATGACCTCTATCTTGAATATCCAAATGCGTAGAACTGGGAGCAATTAAACAACCAGAACTATCAACATCCAAATACGAAAGATCAGACGGTGCCAAGCAACTACCTGAAAATGCAGACATAGCTTGCTTTACACCAATCCTTTTGGATTTTCCAGCAATACCCGTGATCTCACGATGTATAACCCTTTCGGCTAGTTTGTGAGCATGCCTTGGATTATTTATAGCTTGAGCCAACATCACTTTTTTACTCTTTTTTTTCAATTTTGCTCTCCTTATTTTGCAAACCTAATCGTCGAAATTCATTTATCCACCCTCTGATTCGATTAAACAAAAACCATTTTTCCCCGCCCACCGAATTCAAAAGTGCAATACAAAGCAAAGCCAAACAAAAAGTATATATTTCACTCATAAAGACCTCCTTTCAATCTAAAGAAAGGTTATCATAAATATTAATTAAATACTAACTTTATCTTTTAGCAATAATAGATTTTTTATATAAATCTAAATGTTCGAGAGCAATACCTGTCCCCTTTACCACACAATACATGGGGTCCTTGGCCACGGTTGCTTTCACACCAGTTCGGCGAAAAACCAATTCTGCTAAATTTCGTAATTGTGATGAACCTCCAGTCATAATAATACCTTGATCTATAATATCCGCCGCAAGTTCTGGTGGGGTTTCCTGTAAAACATCTTTGATGGCTTTTACCATATCTCGTAATTCTTTGGCGATCGCTTTGACAATCTCATTGGTTTTAATTTCAGCTGTGCGCGGTAAACCAGACAAGAAGTCCCGGCCTTTGATGATCATTAATAATTCTTCTTCCATCGGTACAGCTGAACCAATATTAATTTTTATCTCTTCAGCCGTTTTATCACCTATCGCCAAATTAAAAGTTTTTTTAATGTAATCGGCAATAGCATAATCTATTTTGTTTCCAGCACATTTAACTGAGGTGGAAGACACAATTCCACCAAGAGAAATCACCGCCACATCGGTGGTCCCGCCACCAATATCCACCACCATATGACCCATAGGTTCATGAATTGGGATACCGGCACCTATTGCCGCCAAAATTGGCTCTTTCACCACATAGGCATTTTTGGCTCCGGCTTTTATTGCTGCTTCAATCACCGCTCGTCTTTCAGTAGAAGTTACACCCGCTGGCACAGAAATCATTACTTCTGGTTTAAACAAATTCCATTTACCTAAAGCTTTATCAATAAAATACCGAAGCATAGCTTCTGTCACACGATAGTCAGCAATCACTCCATCCTTCATCGGTCGATAAGCAATAATACTATCGGGAGTTTTTCCTAACATTTTTTTTGCTTCCACACCAACCGCTAAAATTTTATTATCCTGCTCAGAAACTGCCACCACAGACGGCTCAAAAAGGACAACACCCTTACCAGGTAAAAAAACCAAAGTAGTGGCTGTTCCAAGATCTATTCCGATTTTCTTCACAAAAAATGCCATAATCTTTACTCCAATATAGCACTTCTTATTTTTTTTACAATCTTATGTTATACTCGATTTATGAATTTCCAAATAGAAGGTGGGCACAAACTAACTGGAACAATTATTACCAAAACTTCTAAAAATGGCGCTATGGGCATAATCTGTGCCTCTCTTTTAAATAAAAACAAAACAGTAATTAAAAATGTCCCTAAAATTGAAGAGGTATATCGAATGATAGAGGTCCTTCAAAGTATTAATGTCTCGGCCAAATGGATTAACAATGATTTAGAAATTAAACCGGGAAGAATTGATTTAAAAAATATAAATACTAGATCAGCAGAAAAAACCAGAAGTATTATTATGCTCATTGGTGCCCTTTCTCATTATTTTAGAAAATTTTCCTTACCTCAGTCTGGTGGTTGCAAACTTGGAGCACGCACAGTTACACCTCACCTTTTTGCTTTAGAAAATTATGGGATAGATATTAAATGTAACGCTAAAAATTATGTTGTAACAGCAAAAAACCTAAGATCAGCCGAATTTGCTTTATACGAATCTGGTGATACCGTCACAGAAAATGCTCTAATTACTGCGGCCTTAATACCAGGTAAATCAATTATTAAATTTGCCTCTGCTAACTATATGGTGCAGGAGCTATGTTTTTTCCTTGAAGATCTTGGAGTAAAAATTGAAGGAATTGGTACCACCACATTAGTGATTCATGGGGTAAAAGAAATTAATAAGGAAATCACTTACAGTTTGGGAGAAGATCCGATTGATGCAATGTTTTTCTTATCGGCTGCCATCATTACAAATTCAAAGATTGAAATAAAAAGATGCCCGATAGATTTTTTGGAAATTGAATTATTAAAACTCAAAAAAATGAATTTTAATTATAAACGATCAAAAGTTTATAAAGGTTTAAACAAAAGAATTAATTTAGTAGATATAAAAACTTTTCCATCAAAATTAATAGCTTTGCATGACAAAATCGAGGCCCATCCTTATCCTGGATTAAATATTGATAACCTGCCCTTTTTTGCTGTAATTGCTACCCAGGCCAAAGGGCAAACTTTGATTCATGACTGGATTTATGAAAAACGAGCGATTCACTATAAAGAATTGGATAAATTAGGAGCGGATACAATTTTAGCTGACCCACACCGCTTTTATATTGAGGGTAAAACCGAATTAAAACCAACCGAGATAATCTGCCCACCAGCTCTCCGCCCAGCCGCCATAATTCTTATTGGCATGCTAGGGGCTAAAGGTAATTCTATATTAAGAAATGTTTACAGCATTAATCGAGGTTATGAAGAAATTGCTAAAAGACTAAACTCTATCGGTGCCAAAATAAAAATAATGGCTGAATAGTTTATAATTTACAACCAATACCATACCTTGAAAAAAGGGTTAAACTGTGCCATTATACTGGACAAATGAAACTGCTCAGTGTTATTCCCATTTCTCGAGGGATAAACAAGGAAAACTTGTCATATTTTACCGCAACTGATGTGCCAATAGGATCGGTAGTCAAGGTACCCCTACGAAAAAAAATTATTCCGGCGATTGTTGTTTCAACAGAAGAAGTAACTGACGTTAAAGCCGAAATCAAAAGTGCCGACTATCAAACAAAAAAAATAGAAAAGATTAAATCCTCAACCCTTTTGTCACCTGAATTTATGCAGGCTGTATCAGAATCAGCTTTATATTTTGCTTCAACCTCCGGTAGTATTTTACACTCTATTGTCCCCAATACAATAATTGAAGGAGCTGAAAAAATAAAAGTTGAAATAAAAAGCCCAAAAAATAATTCGTCATATGAAAAACTGGTAGAACAATGTGATGATGAAGAAAGATACGCCTCCTATAAAGGTTTAATTCGTGAGGAATTTGCTAGAGGTCATTCGGTCTATTTTTGTTTACCAACGATTCAGGATATCAAGAAAGCTTATGAAAAACTTTCAAAAGGTATTGAACAATATACTTTTGTTTTGCATGGTTTTCTAGGTAAGAAAGAGCAAATTGAGCTTTGGAATAAGGCCTCCAATGAAAATCACCCCTCACTAATAATTTCCACTGGTTCATTTTTAGGTATTGCTCGAAATGATATTGGTACAATTATAGTGGATAAAGAAAATTCTAGATCCTATAAAAATCAAAACCGACCTTTTATTGATATTAGAATCTTTGCGGAGTTTTTTGCTGAAAAAATAAAGGCAAAAATAATTTTTGGTGATTTACTTTTAAGAACCGAGACTATTTGGCGACATAATGAAGCAGAAATATTTGAAATTGCCCCATTAAAATTTCGTTCATTAACTACCTCTAATCAAAAATTAATTAATATGAAGGAATCTCTACCAACAGAGATTGATAAAAACAGAGAACCTAAATTTAAATTATTTAGCCCCGAACTATTAGAACTGGTTCAAAATAATCAAACCAATGATGAAAATCTTTTTATTTTTGTGGCTAGGCGAGGTCTTTCACCATCTACCATTTGTGCTGACTGTGGGGCCTTAGTCAAATGTAATACCTGCGGAGCACCCACAGTTTTACATAAGGCTCTAGCGGAAAACTTCTTTCTTTGTCATCGTTGTGGAGAGCATCGTAGTGCCTTAGAAAAATGTAACAACTGTCAAAGTTGGAGATTATCTGCCTTTGGTATAGGGATAGAATCTGTTGAAGAGGAATTAAAACAGAGATTCCCCGACCTTAAGATATTTAAAATAGATTCGGATACCACTAGTACTCATAAAAAAGCTACTGCAGTAATGGAAAAATTCTACACTTCTCCAGGTAGTGTATTAATTGGTACTGAAATGGCCTTATTATATCTTAGTGACCCAATAGCTAATACAGCAGTGATTTCCATTGATTCCTTCTTTTCAATACCTGATTTTAGAATCAACGAGAAGGTTATGAATATTTTATTAAAAATTCGTGCTCATACCTCAAGAAATTTCCTAATTCAAACACGCAATATAGAGCAAAAAATTCTTAAATATGCCATCGGTGGAAATTTAGCAGATTTTTATCGTGATGAAATAAAAGAAAGAGAAACTCTTTCCTATCCCCCATTTTCAATACCAATTAAAATAACTCTGCAGGGCGATAAAAAAAGTGTCTTAGCGGGGATGGAGCAATTACAAAAAATAATGACACCTTATGAAGTAGATATTTTCCCGGCCTTTGTTCCAATACAAAAAGGAAAATTTAGTATGCATGGTTTAATAAAAATAAAGCGCTTAGAATGGGTGGATAAAATTCTTTTAAATAAATTAAATTCATTACCACCACAATATACTGTAAATGTTGACCCTGAGTGTCTTTTATAATAGATTGATACAATGAAAAAGGAAAAAAAATCAATAATTAGAATTATTCAAAAGGGTGAACCTGTTTTAAGAGAAACAGCGCGTAATGTGGAAATTCAGAATATTAATACCCCCAAAATACAAAAAATAATTTCTGATATGACATTAGCTCTTGATTCTCAACTTGATGGGGTAGCTATTGCTGCACCTCAAATAAACATCCCTTTACGTATTTTTGTTATTTCAAAAAAAGTGGAGAGTATTATAAAAGCCGAGAAAGATCCATTAGAAAATGAATTATTAAAAAAGAGAGAATTAGTTTATATAAATCCTGAAATAATAAAATTATCTCGCTCAAAAATTCGAGTAGATGAAGGTTGCCTCTCAGTTCGTTATTTATACGGAAAAGTAAATAGGGCACAAAAAGCAACAATCACCGCCTATGATGAACATGGTAAGAAATTTACTCGGGGGGCTAGTGGACTTTTAGCACAAATATTTCAGCATGAAATAGACCATTTAAATGGAATCCTTTTTATTGATAAGGCTGATGATATTGTAGAAATTTTACCTCAAAAACAAAATGCCAAATAATTTAAATATGACATATTTTGGTAGCTCAAAATTTTCGGTCTTTTGTTTGAATGAACTAAAGGCATTAGATTGTTTGCCAGACTTGATAATTACCACACCTGATATGCCTACTGGCCGAGGTTTAAAACTAACACCTAATCCGGTAAGGAACTGGGCAAATGAGAATAAAGTTGAGTGCCTCACTCCAGATAAATTAAATTTAGATTTTTTAAATCAATTGCAGGCAAAAAAATCTAATCTTTTTCTAGTGGCCTCATATGGTAAAATTATTCCAAAAATAATTTTAGACATACCAAAATATGGCACATTGAATATTCACCCATCCCTATTACCAAAATATCGAGGCCCTTCCCCGCTCCAGGAACAAATTTTAAACGATGAAAAAAATGTTGGAGTCACCATTATGCTAATGGATGAAAAAGTAGATCATGGACCAATTATTGCACAAAAAAAAATAACTTTACCAAAATGGCCAATTAAATTTGAAGAATTAAAAAAAATTTTAGCGAAGGAAGGAGCAAATCAGTTTACTTATACTATAAATGATTGGATGACCGGAAAACTTACTCCAGTAGAGCAAAATCATTCGGAAGCTACTTTTACTAAGAAGGTATTAAAAACTGATGGTTTAATAGATATAGAAAATGGTGATCCATATAAAAACTTCCTAAAATTTTTAGCTTATAGTACCTGGCCACAGACATATTTTTTTATAGAAAAAAATAATAAAAAAATTCGTGTCATTATAAAAAATGCTAAATTTAATGATGGACAATTAGAAATACTCCAGGTTCTTCCGGAAGGGAAAAAAGAGATGTCTTATACTGATTTTTTAAATGGTTTAAAAAATTAAACCTTACTTTTTAATTAGGATTTTATTTACTATCACTGGGACAATAGGTAAATCATCTTCATTTATCTTGGTGTTTTCTATTTTATCCACGATATCCATTCCAGAAATTACCTTACCAAAAACAGTATGCTTGCCTACTAACCAAGGTGTTTCTATTGCCGTAATAATAAAAAACTGACTACCATTAGTATTTGGGGCACTATTTGCCATAGCCAACATACCACGAACCATTGGTAAATCATTTAGTTCATCAGCAAACTTGTAACCAGGTCCACCGGTCCCATAAATGCTTGTATCTTCCCCTTTAGTATATGGATCTCCACCTTGAATCATAAAACCTTTTATCACTCGGTGAAATTTAGTATTATCATAAAAACCACTTTGAGTTAATTTTAGAAAATTATCAACTGTTTTTGGAGCCTTATCAGAATAAAGTTCAATAACAATATTTCCCAAACTAGTTTCTATAATAATTGTTTGATTATTAATTTTTATCATATTATTTCTATTTATTGTTTTATTATTAGAAGCATAACCGATTAATAAGGTAATAATTACAATTATTATAATATAGAAAATTCCTGACGCATTTATATATTTACCCATTAATTTGATTAGAGATTACTTATAAAATATATTTTTAATAAGATTTTTAACCTTGGCACCACCTCGTCTCAATAAATTGACTTTTTTATCCTTGTTTGATTTTAATTCCCGAATCATTTCATCCTTGGCCACATCAATAGAAGCAAAAAGCTCATCCTTCTCGGCTTCAGAGCGTAAATTTTTGTGAGCAATATGCAAATTAATTTCGGTTCTAAAAACATCTCCATTTTTATGATGATTTGAAATCTTACCAAGCTCTACCTCACACAAAACACTCTCATCATTTTTATCAATAAATTTTTCTAAATGCTCAAGCTTTTTATAAAGATAATCTTTTATATCAGCGGTGATCTGCATATTTGTCCCTTTTTCATTTATTCTCATAATATATATTTAATTATTTTAATAAAGTATCAATTATTTGCTTCACATTGGCGTAAGGATAAGCCCCATTCAGGGATGTTTTAGTACCATCTTTTTTAACGACAATACTCCAAGGAGTACCGTTACTGCCGGTAATCTGAGCATTTTGTAGATCAGCCTCTATCTTAGCATCATATTTTCCACTAACAAGACAACTGTTAAATTTAGTGACATCTAAACCGATAAAAGTGGCTATTTTTGGTAATTCCGCTGGATCAAGACCATCATTTGTGGGGGTGACTTCATATATTCTATCCGTGTATGCCCAAAACTTATCATTTCCACCTAACTCATTTGCACACTCTAAAGCCACAGATTCATTGCGCGACTTGGTATGAAGTTGGTCTAATGGAGAATGTCTATATACCCAAGCAACATTACCATCTTTTCCGTATTCACTAATAATTTGCTTCATGGTTTGATGAAACCGTCCACAGAAAGGACATTCCGTATCTGAATATTCCACAATAATAACTTCAGCATTAGGATTACCTCTAATATGATCATCGTTAGAAATAGGCCTCATATTTTCAAGACTAACAGCCGGCTGATTTTCCGCAGGTTGATTAATTGGGGCTTCAATTTTTTTTCCACCACCAAAATATAAAGCACCAGCAATAATAATACCAGCCAATACGATAGCAATGGGCACTGACAAATTTGATTTAGTTTCTGACTCCATAAAAATAATATTAACTAATTAATAATATTTAGTAGTATAACATATTTTTGTCCACAATCTACCCACAGAATATGCTCTTTTTTGGTTTGTGGAATTTAATTTTGCTGTGATACAATGCCCATATGGTTCAAAGTATAAAAAAAACAGTTACTAGAATTCCTCCAAATAATATTGACTCCGAACGAGCTTTGCTTGGTTCTATTATGCTTCGACCAGAGGCCATACATGAAATAATGGAAATCATTAAAGCTGATTCATTTTACTCAGAAAAACACCGAATTATTTTTCAGGCGATGGGTGAACTCTTTCAGAAAAATGAGCCGATTGATTTACTTACCTTATCTGCCAGACTAACAGAGAAAAATCAATTAGAACAAATTAGTGGTACCAGCTATTTAACAGAATTAGTAAACCTTGTTCCCTCTTCTGCCAACGCCGAACATTATGCCGAAATTGTTCAAAAAAAATTCATTATGAGACAACTTATTGATGCCTCAGAACATATTTCTCTGCTCGGTTATGAAGAGGCGGAGGATTTAAGTACTCTTTTGGACCTGGCGGAAAAAAAAATCTATGAGGTGACTCAAGGTAAGACCTCTAATAAATTTATTGAATTAAAAAATATTCTAGGTGAAGCCTGGGAAAGATTAGATAAAATACATAAAAGTAAGGATGTGCTTCGAGGAATCCCGACTGGTTTTAGAGATTTAGACTTAAAGCTTTCTGGCTTACAAAAATCTGATTTAATTATTTTAGCGGCTCGACCATCAATGGGAAAAACTTCTCTCGCTTTGGATATTGCTAGACAAGCCGCCATCAAACACAATATTCCGGTAGTTATATTTTCTCTTGAAATGTCAAACCAACAATTAGTGGATAGGATGCTAGCGGCTGAATCACGAGTGGATGCTTGGAAATTACGTACTGGTGGTTTAAAACTGGAAAGTGAATTTGATCGAATTAGGGATGCCCTTGACCCTCTTTCTAAAGCACCTATTTTTGTGGATGACCAACCAGCCAATAATATTCTAAAAATGCGTGGGGTGGTGAGAAGATTAAAAAATGAGAAAGGAATTGGCCTAGTGGTGGTAGATTACTTACAACTTATGGCCCCAGTTCAAAGTAAAAATAATGATAATGTGGTTCAACAAATCACTGAAATATCTCGCTCCCTAAAACACTTAGCTCGTGAGTTTGATGTACCGGTTCTAGCTCTTTCCCAGCTCTCCCGTGCTGTGGAACAACGTGGTGGCCGTCCCCGCCTATCTGACCTCCGTGATTCTGGCTCCATTGAGCAGGATGCCGATGTAGTTATGTTTATTCATCGCGAAGATAAATATAAAGATGAGAGTGAAAAAACTAACATTGCTGAAATTTTAATTGAAAAACACCGTAATGGTCCGACAGGAAAAGTTGAATTATATTTTGACCAAGCAAAATCAAGTTTTCTTGATATTGATAAAAATTCAGATTTCAAAGATTTTAATCAATCAAATCAACCGGAAAACTCTGCCTTCTAGTTAAAACTATGGATACCGTAAATAAACTGACAGAAATATTTAAAAATTTTCCCGGTATTGGTCCCAGACAGGCTAAACGCTTTGTTTATTTTTTACTGACGCGAAATAAAAGTTACCTCAAGGATTTTACGAATTTAATTGAAGAATTACAAAAAGAAACACTAATTTGCCAGGAATGTTTTCGTTATTTTACTAAAATAAAGCAAAATACCGGACTTTGTGATATCTGCCAAGCAAAAAATCGTGATCAAAATTCATTGATGATTGTGGCTAGAGATATTGATTTAGAAAATATTGAAAAAAGTCATTCATTTAATGGGAAATATTTTGTCCTGGGTGGAACCATACCAATTCTGGATAAAAATCCTGAGACAAAAATAAGGATAAAGGAATTAATAAGTATTGCTGAAAATAAGGCATTAAAGGACCTAAAAGAAATTATTCTGGGTTTTAGTGTCAATCCGGAAAGTGAGTATACCAGCCAATTTATTATCCGAACATTATCTCCTTTGATCACAAAGTATAATTTAAAAATATCTCATTTAGGTCGTGGCCTTTCTACAGGTACCGAACTGGAATATTCTGATTCAGATACCATAAAATCCGCCCTAGAAAATAGAAAATAGAGATTACTTAATTTCCTTCAAATCAATAACTAGACCCATAAGTTTAGATACTTTAGACCGATAATCATTTGTCCGAGTAATATTTTTCAAAAGATCAGATAATTCATCTTTATTAATATTTTCACTTTCTCTTATTCTAAGAATATTTTTTATAATAGAAAATGGTTTTAAAATAATCCCTGTTGAAGATTTCACATCGCCATTAGCCATTATTTCCTTTTCCAGTAAATCAAACTGCTTATTTATTTCTGTTTGAATTAAATCAGTCTGATTAATAATAAATTCATTATTTTTCTTTATTATATTTCGATCCACCGAAGTTATATCTCCCCAACCTTCAATCTCTTTTTGTCTGGCAGTAAATTCTTCTTTTGTTTTTCTTAATTCACTTATTTTACTCTTAATAATAGATACACCGTCTTTCTCCAAACCACCTTCAACAGCTATAGAACCGCTAGGCTGGGTCTCCTGTTCTACCCTTATAGTAATTTCTTCTGGTTTTTCCATATTCATCCTTATTTAATTATTATTTAATAATTATATCACAAAATAATAAAACCGCCTTTTGGACGGTTTGATTATTTGATTGAATCTATTTTGACTTGAAAGAAAGGTTGACGATGACCGTTTTTCTTAAAATAACGGCTTTTTTGTTTGTAATGTATAACTGTAACCTTTTGGGCTCGGCCAATCTCCGAAATAGTGGCTTTGACTTGTGCACCTTTTATAGTAGGCGTACCAATAGTAGTGTCCTTGCCATTATCTACAAGTAAAACCTGATCAAAGGTAAGTTTGTCTCCTTCCTTGTATTCACCGGTTATTTTCTCAATTCTAACTAGATCGCCCACAGCGACTTTGTATTGCTTCCCACCGGTTTTTATCACAGCAAATTCCATACCGTGTATATTACACTAAATATTCAAAAAAGCAAGAAATGTAAATACCCTAGGAAAGTTCTTTTCGCTTAACGGAGTACCTAATCGCTTCAAGAACTTTCCTAGGGTATTATTTTATTCTTCAGTTTCTGGTTTTGATATCTCTAAAAGTTCAATGTCTGATCCAGCCCCGGTTATTCTGACTACATCTTTATCAATCTTTTTAAATTCCTTGTTTGAAGCATTAAAATGGTTTACGGTGGTGGCCAAAGCATTACCAAGTTTTCCTTGATATTCTTCAAAGGTTTTTAAATGCTTTTGTAACCCTTCCACATTTTTTCTAATTTCTTTGGCTGATTCCTCAATCTGCATGGCTTTTAAACCTTGTAAAACCGTCTGCAAATAAGCGAGAAAAGAAGTTGGTGAGACAATTATTACTTTATATTTATTAGCCGCCCGCTGAATCAAATTATCTGTTTCTTCAGTAATGGCTCCTATTTTATTAACCAATAAATCATAATAAATTGCCTCGTGTGGTATAAACATAAAAGCAAAGTCCATGGTCCCCTCTTTTGGTCGAATATATTTGGAAGTTTCTTGAATACGTAATTTTAAATCATTCACAAAAGCTTTTTCAAGCTTTTCCTTTTCTTGAGGATTCTGCTCCACACTTAATTTATTATAATTTTCCAAAGAAAATTTTGAATCTACTGGAATAATTTTATCCTTAACAAAAACAGCAGCATCCACTATCTCCCCATTGGCAAAAGCATACTGCATTTTATACTGCGTCGGAGCCAAGACATTTTGCAATAGAGTCTCCAAGTAATATTCACCGAGAATTCCTCGATGTTTGGGATTTTTTAAAATATCTTGTAAGGATTGAAGTTGATCTGCAAAAGATACTACCTGCCTGTTAGTCTCATCCAGCTTGGTCAAACCTTGAGTAACATCTTTTATTAACTTGGATGATTCGCTAAACTGATTGCGGATTGATTCATTCATATGACGGGTAGACTCACTCATCTTGGCATCCACAGTACGATTCAGCTCATTAATCTGTTGAAGAATAAGGTTAAGGCCGGTATTATCCTTTTTTTCATCTATTTGTTCTTTTTTAGTTAAATTCAACCAAATAAGAACTGCCAAAGCAATCAAAACCGATATTAAAACTATACCCATAAAAACTTCCATTAACTTATTATACCAATTAAAGAAAAAATGTGATAGTATTTTTAGATTAATAATAATTAAGTAAAATATAACAATGTCCATACAAAAAGATATTCATTCTAAAATAAAAGAAGCAATGGTGGCCAAGGATTCTGTCAGACTCACTGTCTTAAGAGGATTGGTCTCGGCTTTTACGAACGAGCTTATAGCAAAGGGTAAAAAACCACAAGATGAATTACCAGATGAAGATGCCTTGGCGGTGATTAAAAGAGCAGTTAAGCAAAGAAAGGATTCTGTAGAACAATTTACCAAAGGTAATAGACTAGATTTGGTGGCTGTCGAGGAAGCGGAATTAAAAATTCTTGATACCTTTTTACCCCAAATGATGAACCGAGATGAAATTAAAAAAATTGCTTTGAAAAAGAAAAATGAACTGGGTATAACTGATAAAGCTGGCCTGGGTAAATTCATGGGAACCCTAATGAAGGAATTTAAGGGTAAAGCTGATGGTAATGATGTAAAAGCTGTGGTGGAAGAATTATTTAGATAATTTTATTTCTACTTGACAAATACTAGCTAAATGCTGTATATTTAAGACAGTCTGTTCTTTAATATATATTTGTTCAAAACCATTTTGAGAGGCAAAAAATGAACACAAAAGACATCTCAATTGAGGAACTGCTTGAAGAATGTCGACAGGAACAAAAAGCCATGATGGCTAAAAACAAGCTTAAATTTAAGCTCGTGGTGCAACCAATTAACGTGGTCTTTGAAAAACATCAGATCATAGACATTACACTTTTCTGGAGAATTATTAATTTATTGCTAAACGAGCAGCTACCCCCAAAAACTGCACCGACCAATGAATCTTTTACCAGGATTCATGCTCCGCGTGGCAGATGGTACCAAGAAGGTATGTATGCTTGAATTTTCCTCCCAGCTCCCAGACGCTCCCGCTATTTTGTAGCTGAGCGTCTTTCTTTTACTTTGAAATCTGATTTAAAAATGTTATATTCTTTTAGTTAGTATTTCATTGGCCCTATCGTCTATCGGTTAGGACGGAGCCTTCTCAAGGCTCAAAGCGCGGTTCGATTCCGCGTAGGGTCACAAAAGCGCGTTTTCAAAAAGACTGAACTGCTTCAGTCTTTTTCGCTTTTGTGAAGACGAAAGTATATTTTTTCAGTAGAAAAAATTACTGAGTCCGGGGCTGGAAAATTTGCTTTTGACGAAAAGCAAATTATTGTGGCTCACGCCATTTTGAATGCAAAGCATACTAATTTGTTTCCTTGCATTTTTTATAAAAAAGAATACTCTGATAAAGGAAAAGGTAAAAAGAAAGGTAGGAAAAAATGCCAAGAAATAAGTTTGGTCGACACCTTGTGCTTCCATCTAATCCGTGGAGAAAAACAAAGCGCAAGAATCTGGCCCTGGTTTGTTTTGCTCTTGGTGATGCTGTTGTCCGCATACTCACATCACGACGAGCTGTTGATGGCGAAATCGTCCACCATGTTCGAGATGTTGTCACTGGTCGTCAGGATTTCGTCGGGGAAACATGGCTTAGGCCACTAGCATACTAACCGCTCTCACAGAGCAAGGAATTCCGCCTTGCACATGTGTAGGGCGGTTTTCTTTTGTTTAAATTATCTCAAACACCATATTCCACCTCCCTACCATATTCACAATCGTGTTCCACTCCAGACCCTGTAGGGTCACCAAAGCTAAAAAAGACTGAACTGCTTCAGTCTTTTTTAGCTTTGGTGAAGACGGAAGTATGTTTTTCTAGCAAGAAAAACTACAGAGTCCGGGGCTGGAAAAAATACTTTTGACGAAAAGCAAATTATTATGGCTCACGTGATTCTGCCTATGAAGTAGACCACACTTGTTTTTTTTAAAAAAAATAGTAGTATAGCGAATAGAAAGATGGTTCTTATAAATATGGAGGTGAAAAGATGAGTAGTAAGCTATACAGAACTTTTGTTGCAAAAAATATGAAGGTTGAGGAGTTACTGAAATTTCTTTTAGATTTTTCAGAACTTGAATGCACAAGCTGGACAATTACTGGCATTACATGGAGCGAAACGAGTCCCCGTCTATGTACAGTGGCTGTCCATGTTGAGATGGAAAAAGACTATCTTCTTTCTTCCTCATTCAAAGATGGAATGCTTGACCATTATGGCTGGAACAAATACTTTATTTGTTTACCAGAAGCAACATCCGCCGAGGAAATTAGTTCCAAGTTCAAGGAACAAAATATTCCTGACCGGGCCACGTTAAGTACGGCATGTGCACGTCCATCAATTATTCAGGTTAGCCCCCAAACCTAATTAAAAAACCTGCCATGACGATAAACTTGTCGCGTGGCAGGTTTATTGTTTATATTTATTTAATTATCGTTTCTGCCACTCTTCATCCTGACGAACCAAAAGATCTACCGCTTGTTCTGGTACAGCCATTATTTCCTTCACAATTTTTTCCATACGAGTAGACTGTGAGCCTTTAACTAATATTATATCCCCTTCCTTAATTATTCCTTTTAAATATTTTCCTGCCTCCACAGAATTATCAAATTGTAAAACACTGTCTTCATCTAAACCAGCATCTATAGCACTTTCTGCCAAAGTTCGCGAACGCAAACCAACAGTAACAAGGATGTCACAAGTCGAGGAGGCCAAAACTCCAGCCTCACGATGTGCCTCCATTGTATGACGACCAAGCTCCATCATATCGCCTAAAACTGCTATTTTGCGATTCTTTGTTCGCAGTCCCTTCAGTGTCTCTAGGGCAGAATTTAAAGCCACAGGAGAAGAATTATAGGTATCATCAATAATAACAGATTTTTTAATCCCTTTAATCAAACTCATTCTTCCCCGCGGAGTAATATACCGAGTTAAATTTTCTATAGACTCCACCAGATTTAAGCCTAGACTTGTTCCGACAGCTAAAGCGGCTAAGGAAGAATAAATATTATTCATACCCAAAGTACCCACTAGTTGTATTGGTAAGGAATTATTTGCATATTCCACCTTAAAATTAATGCCGAAGGGTTCCCCGGTTTCTTCGCGATAAAAGACCGAATAATTTGTGGCTCTCATTTCGGCATCACCCATCAGGCCATAAGTAATTATCTTATTTTGTGTTTTATTTTTAAAAGCAAAAACATCAGCGTCATCACTATTTAAAATAAGGATTCCATCATGTTTCAAAGCATCCACCAAATTACCTTTTTCTGCCACTACTTCCTCTTTAGATTTAAAATATTCAATGTGAACCGGTACTTTGGCAAATTTTGTCACTACGACAATGTTTGGTTTGAGCCATTTAGCCATATTTTTAATATCCCCTGGTCTATCGGCTCCCACTTCCAAAACCAACCACTCTGGGAATGATTTTTTAAAAATAATTAAATTTAAACCCTGACCAATATTTTGTAACCATTTAAGGGGATTACTCCAGGCATTATTACAACCTAAAATAGTTAATGGGACACCAATATCGCTATTAAAGCTTTTTTCACTTTTTCGAGTATAAAATGATTTAGAAATAACAGCAAAAATGGCATCTTTGGTAGAAGTCTTCCCCACGCTACCAGTCACTGCAATAATCTTTGGATTATATTTTTTTATTATTACTCGAGCTTCCAGTTGAATAATGGTGCTGATTATTTTTTTAAAAATATTTTTCATTTTTTTATCTATCCGGTGGAATATTATAATAATTTATTAAAAACTTTACTGTATCAATAAATGGAGTCGTAAGTGTTTGAGAAGCAAAACTTATTCCTTTTGGTTCTACAGTATAAAGAAATACTAAAAATCTGGGGTTATAGGATGGAAAATAACCAAAAAAGGAGTGCAACCATCTGTCATCATAATACCCTCCGCCCGGTTTGGCAATCTGCGCAGTACCGGTTTTAGCAGCAATACTATAATTAGTTAAACTCACTTTTCCATCAGCGAGTGCCTTATCCACCACCACGGTGAGCATTCTGGATATTTCCTCAGATGTTTCTTTTTTTATAACTTGTTTTGCTTCATTAACATAGGAAATATTGTTAAAAAGGCCTGAAGTATAATTTATTCTTTTGACAATATGAGGTACAATCAATTTTCCCCCATTGGCTAAGGAAGATAAGGCACGCACAGTAGCAATAGGTGTCATGGAAATTCCTTGACCAAATGAAGCAGTGGCATACTCAATATCACGTGGGCTAGTGAGATTTTCCAAACGACCATGATTTTCTGAAGGTAAATCAATCCCTGTTTCTTCATCTAATCCATAACTACGCATATAATTTGCGAAAACATTTTTACCCATTTTACTGACGACAAAAGATACACCAAGATTTAATGATTGATTTAAAACCTCCTGCATATTTACTATTCCCTTGGCTTTTTTATCATAATTATAAATTGTCAGACCATCTAATTTTAAAAATCCAGTATCAGTGTACTTGGTCCCAGCCGTTACCGCCCCAGAATCAATCCCGGCAGCCATAGTTAAGGGTTTTATAATCGAACCCATTTCATACAGACCCTCCACTAATGGATTATTAAAAATACTAATATCTTCTTCCTCACTAAATTTATTCAGATTAAATGTCGGAGAAATGGCCATAGCATAGATTTCCCCCGTAGTGGGATCAATTATTATTCCCCCTGTTAATTTTGAATTATATTTAGCAGATACTCCTGACACTATATTTTCAAAGTAATTTTCTACAGTTGGCTCAATAGTGGTAATAATATCCCCTTCACGTTTTGAATCATTATTTAACGTTTGTTTAATATTTGAAAAAATTTCTGCAAAAAAATTTACATAGGCCTGATTACTATTTCGCGATAAAATATCTTCATAATATTTTTCCAAACCATATCGGCCGACTAATTTATCTTCATCAAAACCGACAAAACCAAGGATCTGTGCTGAGGTAGTATCCCCTGGATAATATCGCCACCGTTCTTTCTCTATTTGAATACCAGAAATATTTAAGGCTTCAATTTTTTTCATTGTTTCCTCTGGCACATGATCAGCAATTTTTTGAAAAACACTATTTTTTTGATTCGCCCTAGCATAAAAAATATCCATATCAATAGTCAATAAGCCGGAAATACTTTTATAAACTTCTACTGAGTCAATAATTTTTTTAGGATTGATAGAAATTAGATAACCCGTCGCTAAAGAAGCTCCGCTTAAAAGAGTGCCATCTTTATTTTGGAAAAAAATATTGCCACGATCAAAAATATTATGGCTGGGAGAAACATATTGTCGATCCGCCTTATCCACATATTCCTGACCATGAATAATTTGAATATAATATAAGCGAACACATAAAATGACAGCTAAAAATAAAAAAACTATAAAAATAAGTCTTATTCTGTTCTTTTCTTGATTAGGATTCATATATCACTAGAGCCCGGTGGTTAAGAGGGATAATCCAGGATTTTTAACATCCTTATTTACAAATTTTTGATTTACAACCGTAACAAAACCCATACTTTGAGCTTTTTCCAAAGTAATATTATTTCTTGCTTTAATATATTCTGATTCCAAATTAGAAACCTTGGAATTCAGAGAGGAAAGCTCGCTTTCCATGGCTACTCTGGTTACAACATTAACTGTCATTTCTCTAATAAAATAACCATAAGAAAAAATGCAAACAAAAAATATTGTTATCAAAGACCAGACCCATCTTTTCAATGGCTCCCGATTATTTTTTATTATTTTTTTTCTTTTAGTTAACATTTTTTTCTATAATTCTTAATTTTGCACTTCTAGATCTAGGATTTCTTCTTATTTCCTCATCAGTGGCTATAATTGGTTTTTTATTTATTAAAATGGCTCTTTTTTCTTTTACTTGGTCGCGAAAATAATTTTTTACTATCCGATCTTCTCCACTATGAAAAGAAATCACTGACATCCGTCCCCCAGGTGCTAATCGGTCAAATCCCTTATGCAACCCTTCCTTCAATGCTTCAATCTCATCATTTACCGCCATGCGAATGGCTTGAAAAGTTTTAGTGGCAAAATGGATTTTTCCCCGACGATAATTTGCTGGTACTGCTTGGCGAATTATTTCTACCAGTTCACTAGTTGTTTCTATGGGTTTACTTTCTCTAGTCTCCACAATTTTTTTAGCAATTCGTTTGGCATATCTTTCATCCGCATAACCATAAATGATGTCGGCTAACGTTTCTTCACCCCATTTATTTATTACAGTTTTAGCCGTTACAGTGGGATTTTCTTCTGGTTTAGCAAAGGTCATTAAAAGCGGTTCATCATTTTTAAAAGAAAAACCCCTACCAGATTCATCTAACTGATTTGAACTCAAACCTAAATCTAAAATTATTCCTTGAACCTTATCTATTTTTTGACTATCTAAAACTTGATCTAAATTTCTATAATCAGAAAGAGTGAGAGAATAATTTGCCCGTAAGTTTTTTAGTCTCTCTTCTGCTCTTTTTAAGGCCTCACTATCCCGATCAACAGCAATTATTTTTACACCCTTACCAAATTTTTCAGCCACATAGGCACTATGCCCACCACCACCTAAAGTGCCATCAAAAATGATTGCCCCGGTTTTGAGATTAAGCCCGTCCACTGTTTCATGTAAAAGAACTGTTTCGTGTATCATTTTTTAAAGCATACCGGCATTACCCAGCTTCTCCGCTAATTGGTCGGCCTCTTTCTCCACCACACCCTTATAAGCTTTCCAGGCATCCTCACTCCAGATTTCCACCCTGTCCTGCACACCAATCAAGGCCACTTTGTTTTTTAAATTCGCTCTGGCTACCAAGAAATCCGGCACAAGCATTCGCCCCAAAGCGTCTACTTCCACTTCAGTAGCACTACCAAACATATAACGGTTAAAACTTCGATTATCAGCCCGGAGCATATTAGCTTCAGATAATTTAGCCGAAATATTTTTCCACTGGCCCATAGTAAAAATAAAAAGACAATTATCTAATCCGGAAGTTATCACAATTTTTTTACCCATTTCCTTACGAAACTTCACCGGAAGTGAAAGTCTTTTTTTGTCGTCTATCGTGTGAATGTATTCGCCAATTAACATTTATTTAGTGAGGGGAAAAAGTGATTTTAAATCTCTATACCACTTTATCCCACCTATCTACTATTTTATAACACTTCATCCCACTACACAACCTAAATATCCACATTCCTGTGGATAACTTTCAATTTTCAATATCAACAAAAAAAGCCCTATTTTAAGGGCTTTTTAAAATTAATAATTAACTAAAAATAATTTTATTTCTTTGGTTTTAGAAGTGGGAAGATTTGGCATTCACGAGATGGTTTATTCATCAAAAAACTAAATAAACGCTCGGATAAGCCAAAACCAAAAGTGGGAGGCATACCGTGCTCTAAGGCCTCAACAAATGAAGTATCATTCATCTGGGCTTCTTCATCCCCCGCTTCACGTAATTTGGACTGATCAGCAAATCTTTCCGCCTGATCTAGCGGATCATTAAGTTCGCTAAAACCTTTGCCCATTTCTGAGCCGGCTAATATAACTTGAAATCTTTCCACTAAATCTAGATTCTTATCCATTCTTTTGGCTAGTGGTTCCATCATCACCGGCACACCAATAAGAAAACCCGGACCGGCAATTTGTTTACGGCAATACTTCCAAAGATTATCAATGCCACGAGCCAGATTAAATCCATTCTTATTGTCATAATCTACTTTTAATTCTTTAAGTTTTTTCTCGATGGTTTTCAAATCCGCTTTAGCGAGATCAATACCGGTCATTTTTTTGATAGTGGCTGAATAATCATAGATTTCCCATTTATTGTCCAAATCAATTTCAAAATCCTTAATTTTAAATTTTAAGGTGTTAAAAGTTTTCTCTGCCACATATTTATACATTTCCGTAACAAATTTCATACCCTGCTCATAATCAGAATAAGCTTGGTAACATTCCATCATGGTATAGTCCTGCAAATGCTCGGCATCCATACCTTCATTTCTAAAAATTCTGCCAATTTCAAAAACCTTTGGAAAACCGGCCACCATCAATCTTTTTAACCAAAGCTCTGGTGAAATTCGCAAATAAACTTCCATGTCCAAAGCATTATGATGAGTAATAAATGGTTTGGCATCAGCTCCACCAGTGGTATTTTCTAAAACCGGAGTTTCCACTTCCATAAAACCTTTTTGATTTAAAAAATCACGAGTGGCGGCCCAAAACTTTGAGCGCTTTTCCACCATCTCTTTTACTTCCGGATTAAACAAAATATCCAAATATCTTTTTCTTAACCTACCTTCTTCATCCTGCAAACCATCCCATTTGTCCGGCAAAGGTAATAAACTTTTAGACAGCATTTTCCAAGAGACAACTTTCAAAGTTTTCTCACCTCTTTTAGTGATAAAAAGAGAACCACTAATTTCAATAAAATCACCGAGGTCAACAGTGTTCGCAAACAAATCAAAAACTTCAGCTTCCATCTCATCTTTTTTAAGCAAACCTTGAAGAACCGCTGTGCCATCATTGATATTAAAAAAGATAAGTCCACCTTGACCACGAATAGCCATTATTCGGCCAGCCAAAACCACTGCTTTCTTTTTTTCTAATTCATCAAATTTATCTTTTACTTCACTTAAAGAATATTCCCGGTCAGTTTTAGCCGGATATGCATTAATACCCTTATCTTGAAGTATTTTAAGCTTTTCTAGACGGACTTTTCTTATTTCATCTG
>Ga0265292_1000768_pt1 | contig 36833 bp, 34 predicted proteins | sample Munlanlewell296A_FD_189080 | JGI IMG/M metagenome (GOLD analysis project Ga0265292, IMG submission 189080) | Leachate microbial communities from a municipal landfill in Southern Ontario, Canada - Leachate well 296A | ecosystem: Engineered > Solid waste > Landfill > Unclassified | place: Canada... | reverse complement strand
GGTTATCGAACCGCGGCGAAGCGTAGTCGCGGTATTAATGGCTTCAGGTTTCACGGTGGAAAAACCGCCTCTTAAGACTGGGGGTCGGGATATCGAGTCAGATTTCTCTGTACCAGTTCTGGGCCGATTTTAATCGGGCCAGGATAAAATGGTACATCTTTAGCTTGCTGCCTTTCAAGTCTTTTTCCAGACTCTGGACGGCATGCCGGTATTTCTCCAGATCGACATCCTTGTATTGGTCGTTGGCGAGGTAGCTTCACTGCTTCGCTGCGAAACTCTGACGGAAACGCTTTCCCTCTCGACATTGTTGGCTCCCTTCCGGTACAAAACTAATGTATTTTTTACCAACTCTGTGTGTCAACGAAAGGGGACAACTCCACAAGTGGTTTGATGAAGCAAAAAGCAAATATGAAATCATCTACGATGACCCATACAAGTCGTCCACCTTGTACGATCAGGAACTATAAAGCCGCTTGGCGGTTGCGGATAGCTGCGGCAACGATGGAATTGTGCAATATATGGACCCGCGACCTCGTCGAATGTATAAAGATGCAGGCTGCGATTTATAAGTCAGGGACCCGGGTCAATACCAGTAATCCGCTATCCAGATCGTAATCAAAAATATATCCATGACTATCCGGAACCGGCTCGGACTCATATTTTTTTACCCTGATCACAACCAGGTCATCACGATCGTACGCCGCCTTTATGGAGTCTTCAAAACCATAGCCCAAACCGTAGCCCATGATGAAGTTGTCCTTATATAAAAGCGGGAGTGAAAAGTACAATCTGGCATCCCGGGGCGGATTCGGCACAAGTTCCACCGTCTGTTTCGGGATGCTGTAATTGACGGCAGCCGCGCGTTGCCATGGCTGGTTGTTGAAGTTTAATCCAACAATGTAGACGGGCACGAGCAGTAAGAGTGCAGTTAGCGCTGTAATCTTCCAGGCCAGCCTTTGCCACCCGAATTCCAGCAGCGCGATGACGATTATCGACAGCAGGCAAAGGGTTGCAGAGTAAAGCAGGCGGCTTTCTTTCAGAGTGCTGTGGATGCCTGTTGAGAAAATCGCCGAGTTGGCCGGCAGCACCGATGCGATGAAAAATATCACCATCATAATCAATAATCTTCTCGCCTTTGCATTTGTCTTGCGCCATCGTGAAAAAACAAGCGCAATCCCTGTCAGGACAAGCATCGCGGAATAATAACCAAGGGCATGGATGGTTTCCCATGAAAACTCATCCGAGTTCAGTGGTGAAATCAAAGTTATGAAAGTCGCCCGGCTACCGTCGACTGTTGGTACATCGATCAGGGGGACGCCTTCATATCCGCCCATTTTTCCCAGAATTGCCAAGTGCAGAATAATGTTTCCACAAATAAGCGACAGAAGAATGCAGTGACGAAAAATAAATCCACGATCGGTAAGTTGCGACCACGCATCTTTCAACATCTGACCTGTTTTGGCTTTTAATCCTTCCTTGGGATCTATTTCACTTCGAAGAAATATTCCGCCAAAAAGGAAATCCATCGAGGGCAAAAGGATGATAAGTATATATCCCTGCTCCTTGCTCAGCAGGGAAACCGCTGCCGCCAGCATGGCACCGCTGAAAGCAGCCCAGCTTCTTTTCGTTAGATAAAAGCTGTATAGCAACATGGCCAATAACATGAAAAACAAGGAAAGCTCATCGGCTCGTCCGGACAGCCACGTCACCACCTCGGGAGCGATCGGCGAAAGCAGAAACAGGATGGCGGCGACAAACGCAGTGAGTTTTCGGGCCCCTAAGCGCTCAATGAACAGGAAAAGCATGAAGGCGATGCCGCCATGCAGAAATACGTTGATCAGATGCGCCGGCCAGGGGTTGAGGCCGAACATCCTGCTGTGGACCCAGAATACAAACATAGTCATGGGCCGAACGAAAAGAGGAGACTGCTTTGTAAACAGTAATTCGATCCCTGAAAGAGGAGTTACACGGAATGCATTGATAAAAAAATGGTCGTCTGCAATAAACGTATTATTGAGGATCGGCCAGTAGTTGATAACCGCGGCCGCAACCATAAAACAAGCAACAGCGGCGAACCCGGTCGTACGCATCCAGCGGTTCTCTGTCAAGGAATCTCCAATGATGCTCTCATGATAATCGGTGGTCGTTTATGAGCTGCATGAGACTACTTGATGTATTTCCCGATAATATCTTTCAGCTTGATCTTCGTCTCCTCCGGAATGACCTCCGGCGCCGTCATGATTCCGTACTGCATGGCACTGGCGCAGGCGCAGGTGCGCTCATCAATGATGCGCGGAATCGCTGTCTCGACTATCTTCTTGGCCATGGCCACATTTTTAGTCACCGTTTCGATGACCTGCGCGATAGTCACGTCCTCCTCGCCCTCGTACCAGCAGTCATAATCGGTTGCCAGCGCGAGGGTCGCGTAGCAGATCTCCGCCTCGCGCGCGAGCTTGGCTTCCTGCAGGTTGGTCATGCCGATGACGTCGACGCCCCAGCCGCGGTAGACCAGCGATTCGGCGCGGGTCGAGAACTGCGGGCCCTCCATGCAGACATAGGTGCCGCCTTCGTGGACGGTGGCGCCGGCGTCGCGCGCGGCCTGGGCCACAAGCGCCGAAAGGCTTCCGCAGACAGGATCGGCAAAAGAGATATGCGCAACGCAGCCTTCACCGAAAAAGGTGGAACGGCGCTGCCGGGTGCGGTCGATGAACTGGTCGGGGATGACCATGTGCCCCGGTTCGATCTCCTCCTTCATGCTGCCGACGGCGCTCGAAGAGATGATCCACTCCACGCCCAGCTGCTTCATCGCCAGGATGTTGGCCTGGAACGGCAGGTCGCTGGGCAGTATCCTGTGGCCCCTGTCGTGGCGGGGCAGGAAACAGACCTCGCGGCCGCCCAGCTCGCCGATGGTGATGGCGCCGCTGGGGCTGCCGAAAGGCGTCGAAACAAGCTCCTCGCGGGGATTTTCCAGCAGCTCATAAAAGCCCGAGCCGCCGATGACTCCGATTCTTCCTCCAGCCATGGGTTCTCCTTAGAACGGGTTAGCGTATCAGTAGGGAATTATATAACAGCATATCTTTCGGGACACCTGACTAGCCGAGATGACGCGGAACTCCATGCGCATCCTGGCCGATAAACCGGATCGTCAGTCGATCTTCAGCAGTTCAACCTCGAACACCAGCGTAGCGTTGGGCGGTATGACCCCGCCGGCTCCCTGCGCGCCGTATCCGAGTTCAGGTGGAATTGTCAGCCTGCGCTTGCCGCCGATCATCATCCCGACAACTCCCTGGTCCCAGCCGGCGATGACCTTTCCTGCACCCAGGCTGAACACAAACGGCTTATTCCTGTCCTTGGAAGAGTCGAATTTCGTCCCGTTCGTCAACCAGCCCGTATAGTCGACGGTCACGCTGTCACCTGCTTTGGCCGCCGGGCCTGTGCCGATGACGACGTCCTCGATAATCAGACTGGTAGCCTGCTGCGGGTTGTCCTGAGCTTTTTGAGACGAGTCTGTCGCCGAGTCACCGCATCCTCCTGACGATACTGCGGCAATCAGGGTGATAACGATTAACAGGAAACGAGATATTCTTTTCAACACATCGTCCTTCCGCAGAGTAATAAGCCAGTGAATTGATAGTAGACCACGATATCATGGCCGCGGCAATGCTATTTGCAGGCTGCGCGCAGGACAAAGCGAATAAATCGGCTCTTCGCCATCCGTTTAAACATCACGGTTTTTGGTCAGCCTAAGACTGAATCGGTTTATTCAACAATCTTTCGAAGGCCGCCGTGTACGGAAATGATTCAAGAGTGCTTGTCAGGGTGTTGCCCGGATTAGCGCTGTGCATTTTTCTGCCTTTTTTTCTGGCGGCCTGTGGAGACGTCTCGGAAACACAGCCGACCATGACGGCGTCCTCGATAATTCCAGCTGCCGGTACCCATACAGTGGCTATCGACGGCCATAACTTGACTCTCCCCGACGGTTTTACAGTCAACCGCTGGATGAGCGGCCGTGGCAGCCTGCGGATGATGGCGCTTACCGATGACGGCTATCTGCTGGTTACAGAAATGAGCAGGGGGAATGTGCTGGCCTTCAGGCTGGTGGATGAAGATCCGCAGGCTGTCGTGGAAGTCAAGGGTCTGAAAAACCCGTCTGGCGTCGCCTTCCATAACGGTTATATATGGGTGGCCGAGGAGAAGCAGGTCTCGAAATACAGATATGAGGGCGAGGGGCGCACCGGCGCCAGGGAAACCATCATCCCCGACCTCCCTGGCGGCGGCCACAGCACCAGGACAATCGGTTTTGGTCCGGACGGCAGGCTGTATCTGACCATAGGCAGCAGCTGCAATATCTGCGAGGAGGACGACAGCCGGCGCGCCGCCATGTCGCGCTACAATATCGACGGATCAAGTGGCGAAGTTATCGCAACCGGTCTTCGCAACACCGTCGGCTTCACCTGGCACCCGGTCACCGGCGAGATATGGGGGACGGACAACGGCCGCGACAGCATTGGCGACGACCTGCCGCCGGACGAGGTCAACATAATCCTGCCGGGGAAGAACTACGGCTGGCCTTACTGCTATGGCAGCTTCATGGTCAACCCTGAGTACGTCGAAGACCGGGAAAAGGCGCGTTTTTGCGAGGCGACCGAACCGCCGGCGGTGGAACTGCAGGCACACTCGGCGTCACTGGGCCTGCGATTCCTGACCATGCCCGGCTGGCCGCCGGAGTGGCAGCGAAACCTCTTTGTCGCATTTCACGGATCGTGGAACCGGACCATCCCCACTGGTTATAAAGTAATACGGATCAGCGAAGACAAACAGGTGAGCGATTTCATCACTGGCTGGCTGGATGAAAAAACCGGCAAATCCTGGGGCCGCCCGGTTGATATCCTTTTCGTGGATAATAAAATGTACATATCGGATGACACCAGCGGCATGATCTACAGGGTGAGTCGTGAACAGTGACGTAACATATTGACACCAGTTATAATCCGGCCAGTAATCGTCATCTGGCCATTAATTGTCATCCTGAGCGAAGCGAAGGATCTCAAGATCCATCATGCGAAATGACTCTGACGAACCAACGGAGGTTTTTATGACTGATGACCAGGAAGAACCGGAAGGGCAGGACAAAGGCGAGGACAATCCGGAGAAGATGAGTGAAGAAGAACTGCGCGCCGAGCTTGAGAAGCATTTCCGCGAACAGTCCGTTTCCGACCTCGTGATACAGTTCCTCGTGACCCTGAGCAACCTGGCTTATATGAAGATGGGGCTGACTGAGGAGACGAAAGACTCCAGGGACCTGGCGCAGGCCGGCATGGCCATCGACAGCTTCAAGGCCCTGCTCGACGGCGCCGCCAAAAAACTCCCCGCCCAGGATGCCAGCGCGCTCGCGGGCGCCCTCTCCAGCATGCAGCTGACGTTCGTCAAGGTGAGTTCGGACGATGCGGGCCCAGGGTCGCCTGACGCTGGAAGCGCCAGTGATGGGTTTGCAGATAAAGATGCCGGAAGTGGCGGTGAAGGCGGCACGGATGAAGGTGACAGCGGCGAAAGCGAAGGCGATACGGATGAAGGCGGCACAGAAGAAAGCACCGGCGATAAGCCCAAAGACGACGATCCCGCCAGCCGCCTGTGGGTGCCGGGGAAGGAATAAGGATCCCCGTCAAATTCGGGATTACTTCATTTCGAGCAGGACGGTCATCCTGAACGCTGATTTGTCATCCATAGCAGCACTGTCATCCCGACCGCATATTTGTCATCCCAAGAGCACTGTCATCCCGACCGAATATTTGTCATCCTGAGCGAAGCGAAGGATCTCAGGCTGCTCGGCCGGGTAGACTCGCGACCGGTGAATCTGACCGCCAGATGGGTTATCCTGTATCTATACGTCTGTGAAAAAATCACAGGCGCAGCAAGTAACTCCAGGAGCAGTCATGCCCAACCGCATCGATCGCGAACTCCCGTCCAAACCTGAGACCGCCTGTAAATATCTCTATCAGGACAAGGCCCAGTACCGCACCGCGCGGGATATCTGGATCTGCACCAAGGACGAGCGCTTCTCCGAGGTATCGCGTAAAAAAGCCGGGCAATGTTTTCTGGGTAAATGGTGTGATCGCTAACCGCACCGACTTTGCGCTTATCCCTTGCATCTTCCACGCTTTTTGAAAAAAAACCTGTGTTCCCCCGTTTTAGTACATTCCGCTACATAATTTTCATCATTTTCGCCCTCAAGTGTTTCAATTTGCATCATAATAATACACATTGAAACGGTTTTTTCCTTGTGATATATTTTTCAAGTTTGGCGCGAGGGCAACTGCGGGATTATAAAAAATCCGGGCAGGGAGTTCCATCGGCGCCGGCTTCGGACAGGACCTGGTTTCTGTTTGTAGAGAAAGGAAGATTACCTTGTACGCGGGCAACTCTCTCTTTCTGCAAGCTCTACACCTGACATATCTGGTTACAGTGGTCCTTTATCTACCAGATATATTACGTATATCAAGCATAAAGGAGGAGCATGTCTAAAAAACGTACGCTATTCTTTACAGTCGCCCTGATTTTGCTGATGACGATTTTCGTCGTGGGGATGGTCCAGGCGGCAACCGGGCCGACGCCGGCAAATCCGGGCGGCTCTGATTCCGCGATACCATGGTGGGGCTGGCCGCTGATCCTTCTCATAGTCACTTTCCTCATGGGGATCATGGCCGTGCTCGGCGGCGTCGGCGGCGCAGTTTTATACACGCCTATCATCGGCGGCTTTTTCCCGTTCGGAATGGACTTCGTCAGGGGAGCGGGCCTGCTGGTAGCTCTGTCCGGTTCTCTGGCAGCAGGTCCCGGCCTGCTTAAGAAAGGCCTTGCCGACCTGAGACTGGCGATTCCGGTGGCGCTTATCGCATCAACTACGGCTGTCATGGGCGCCATGGTGGGCCTTGCCCTTTCAGACGCGGTCATCCAGACGGCGATGGGTCTGGCGATCCTCGCGATCGTCGTCATCATGTTCCTCGCCAAGAAATCCGAGTATCCAGATGTTCAGCAGGCCGACAAGCTTTCCACCATCCTCAGGATCAGCGGTGTCTATCACGAGCCTTCATCAGACAAGGACATCAACTGGAAGATACATCGCACCATCCCCGGGCTGATCATGTTCATAGGCATCGGCTTCATGGCCGGCATGTTCGGACTTGGCGCAGGCTGGGCAAACGTGCCGGTACTGAACCTGGTCATGGGCGCGCCGCTGAAAGTCTCGGTTGCGACGAGCAAGTTCCTGCTGGCCACGACCGACACATCCGCCGCCTGGATGTATCTGAACGCTGGCGCCGTCGTTCCAATGATCGTCGTGCCATCGATCATCGGCATCATGCTGGGCTCGCTGGTGGGAGTGAAGATTCTCGCGAAGACCAAACCTTCGGCCGTGCGGGTCATCGTACTGGTCATGCTCATCTTCGCGGGGCTACGGGCGCTGCTTAAAGGTACGGGAGTCTGGAAATAATACGATTCGCAGCGGAAGGCCAGTTTATAAGTTGCGGGTTTAAGTGAAAGGGAGTCAGTTTTGGAAGGAAAAGCCATAAAAAATCCGGTTGCAACCCCAGGCGCGAGCATCGAGCAGAAACGATACGGCGCGATCCTGGATATAGCCATGAAAGTCGGGCTCCTTGTGCTCGTGATTACATTCATACTCTACCTGGTGGGTTTCCCCAAACCTTATATTCCGGTTGAGGATGTCTCCAGTTACTGGGGATTGAAGCTGCATAGCGTAGTCAACGGCGAAGAAGCCGGGTATCTTCATGTAACCGGGATCGAGCCGGGCTGGGCATGGGCGACCCCGGATAACCTGAAAAAGAGCGATTTCCTGACCTTCGCGCCGATTGCTTTCCTGGCGTCCGTCACCGTGATCTGCTACCTGTCGATATTGCCGATCTTCCTTAAACGAAAAGACTATATCTATGCCGCGCTTGCATTGACTGAAGTACTGGTGCTGGTGCTGGCGGCATCCGGCTTTCTCCCATCTGGAGGTCACTGACATGACTGAAGTCTGCCCGATTAACAATCTCGAAAAAATACTGCTGACCACGGATGGTTCGGAGTTCAGCTCGGGTGCCGTCAAGGAAGCACTGGCCATGTCAGGCAAGTGTTCCAGCCAGATGGTCGCGATCGATGTCGTTGAGGCCAACGAAGAGTACGCCTCCGAAGCGCCACAGCTCGTCGCTAAAGCCGAGGCTGAGGCAGCCGAGGCCCTGGCGTCCGTGAAAACCGCGGCCGACGCTGCTGGCATTGATTGCGTCACGGAGGTTCACACCGGCGACAGCCCTTATCAGATAATCGTCGACGAGGCGAAGAAGAACAGTTCCGAGCTGATAATTATGGGCCGGCGCGGTAGGACCGGCTTCGCAAAGGTCGCGATGGGCAGCGTCACCGCGAAGGTCATAGGCCACGCTCCCTGTGACGTGCTGGTTGTCCCCCGCGATGGCGCTGATGACTACAAAAAAATCCTGGTAGCCACCGATGGTTCACCGCATGGCGAAGCCGCCGCGGCCGAAGCTATCAAGATGGCAAAAAAGACTGACGGTTCACTTATTGCTCTCTCCGTCGCCAGCTCGGACGCCAAAAAAAATGAAGCCGAACAGGCTGTCCTTAAGGTCAGCCAGATGGCTGAAGCCGCAGGCATCGCCTGCGAGACCCTTATATCGACCGGCAAGAATTATGTCGAGATCGTCGAGAAGGCCAAAGAGAAGAACGCGAGCCTTATCGTTGTCGGTTGCCATGGCCGGACCGGGCTCGGCCGAATGCTTATGGGCAGCGTTACCGAGCGCGTCATTGGGCATGCGCACTGCGCTGTGCTGGTGACGCTGGTTTCGTAGAGCCACAGACGGCTGTGATCAGGCTGAGGATATTTTTCCTGGCGATTCATATGCTGGAAAAGCCAAGCCCGGAACTTTTTTGCTCCAGGCCTGGTGATCAGCGCAGCAGTTATTATTCATGTTTTTCTACAGGCAGGGCAATCAGGCCTGCCTGCTCACATAAACGGCGCAGGGTGACAGGCCGATGACTTTTTCCGCGACACTCCCCAGGAATATCTTCTTAAGACCGGTGAGCCCGCGGCTGCCCACGAAGATCATGCCGGCATTGTGCTTTCGGGCATAGCCGGTTATCTCGCCTGCCGGATCTCCGTGCAACAACTGTGTTTTTAGTTCCACGTCCTCGTCCTTTGCGTCCGCAACCGCCTTTTCGAGGACTGTTTTTGCTTTTATGTCGAGCTTATCCACCACTTCCGCAGCTTCCGCATAGTGTTCGGGGTGCATGTCGACGACGTTTACGCCGGTAACATTGCTGCCGTGTGACTTACCAAGGTCCAAAGCCTTCTTCAGGGCTTTTTTGCTGTAGGCCGAACCATCGGCCGCCACAATTATGTCATCCCAACTTATCTTCGCGCCGCGCGGGATGACAAGGATATCCGTCGAAGAGTGTACGATCACCTTGGCGGTTACGCCGCCCATGAGCATCCGCTCGACGCGGTGCAGACCGCGGCGTCCCATGACGATCAGGGTACAGCTCTCGTCGTCCGCGACGTCGATGATTCGCTCGAACGCCTCGCCCTTTACCACGTCTATGTTCACACGGGCTGATTCGGAACCGATGATTTCCCGCGCCTCCTGCGTCAGCTCTTCTGTGGGTCCACGCAGCAGGCTCTGAATATCGTGGATGCCGACGAGTTCGAGTTCTCCCTCGTAAGCAGGCACGACTATCAGGACCTTGATCCAGCTTTCCTCAAATCCGGAGAGAGTCTGGCTCAGGGCGTTGCGGCTCGATTCCGAGCCGTCGAAAGCCACGAGAATCTTGCTGTAGTTGCCCATCAGGCGCTCCCTGCCGCAGCCGCTTCTCTTTCCTCGATCCTGGACCTGACTATACCCTTGACCATGGCGGCGGAGATGATGCCTCCGGCGGTCAGAAGCGCGGCAATCAGCGCCCAGAAGCTGACGGCGTCGAGTGCGCTGGCCAGGCTCTTGTCCAGAGTCATGATTCCCAGATGATCCAGGTAGACAGGGATCTTCACGCCCCTGCTGACGGCTACTATTACCATAACGGTACCCATGACCAGTTTGATCGTGTAGTCCTTGACGTAAGTTGTACCCAGGGCGCCCAGTTGAACGCCGACGAGTGAAGTCGAGAGGATGATAAGTACGAGCCGCACATCAACCAGACCCGCCATAGCCCATTGTACCGAGCCCCACATGCCCATTACGAAGGCGATAAGCAGCTCGGTGGCGCTGGCTACCATGGCGGTCGCGCCGATCACATAGACCATGCCGGGTACGCCCACGAAACCGCCGACGGCGATCGTCGCGGCCAGAAGGCCGGTGAAGAATCCAACCGGGAAGGTCACCCAGGCCGAGATAACGACATCGGCCTTTTTGAAATGGATCATTGGCGGCAGCTTTATTTTCTGTAACCTCAATGCAAGCTTCGGTGTTTTGGCTTTTACGTCACCCTTTGACATGGTCATGGCATCCTTGAAGACAAACAGGCCCACGACCAGCAGGATGATCACGAAGACGAAGCTGACGTATAGATCCGACCCGGCGCTGCCCCAGGAATCGAGGATCCACTTCTGGATCTGGAAACCAACCTGGACACCGACTATGGAGGAGGCCGCCAGTACCAGCCCGAGCTTGACGTCGACCTGGCCGTAACGGAACCTTTTATATGCGCCAACCATGGCCTTGGGAAACTTGTGGCACATGTTGCTGGCTACCGCGACAGCACCAGGGGCGCCCAGCGACATCATCGCGGGCGTCAGTACGAATGCGCCGCCTGAACCGATGAAACCGCTCAGCAGGCCGCCAATCAGGCCGACAATCAGCAGGGCGATCAACTTGTCCCGGGTAAGTCCCAGGAACATGGGAGTTATCTCCGTGGCAGCTTCCGCGCCATCGGTGTTGCTGAATGAAACCATCGCCTTGTCATCCAGCTTGATGTCCTCAGCCTTGATGGATTCGTCGATTGCTACAGTCATGGCTTCGCCGGTTTCAGAAGAAACGAACGTGGCCGTATGGGCGGCTGCGTCAACCTGGGTGAATGAGCCGATCTTGAAATCAGCCGGCGGTGCGCTCTCCGCGAAAGCAGCGGGCGCGAACGCCAACGTGATAAATAATGTCGCCAGAATTACCATGATCCATTTTTTCATTATTCTTTCCATCTCCCTTTTAGCGATTTATATTTGTAGGGGTTTCGATCAGTGACCTGTGCCCTTGGCGGCCTGCAGTCCCATGATCGAGAGCATGATACTCGCGAAGGAGCCATGGACGACGGAGAAGTATAACGCCGTCAGGATCGGCAGTGTCGCGTACCAGCCGCCCTTGACAAAATATTCCATAACCAGGTCCACATGGGTGAACAGGTAAGCGTAAGACGCGGCCGAGAGAGCTCCCAGTAGAAGCGCTCTAAAATATTGCGATTTCTTTGCTTTGTTGCTCAAGATAATGCTCCCTTTTGAAGTTTGTTAACCTGTTTTTTCCGAGACAAGCGCGAGTGGACAACCCAGTTTTTCCCAGACCCCTGCAAGTTTCTTCTGCTCGCTCGAGCAATCGGTGTTCAGGGCTTCAGTAGACTCGATAACCACGCATATGAGGTCGCGGCGATCTTTGGCGTACTTGATAACCGCCTCCTTGATACAGCCGTACTTCCTCGTGGTCTTGATAGTGACGCCCTGCCGGCGCGCTTCCTCCTCGCAAAGTCTCAGCACTTCTGAAGCGCTTCCGTCTGCGGCCGCCAGCACTTCCAGGCCGGCCTGCGTCCTGGCAGCGATGCTGAATGCGTATTTGAGGGACTTGACGTCGGTTTCTCTGCCAGTGAGGACCAGCAGTACGTTCCGGCCGTTTCCCATCATGTCGCGTGCGGTGTCGAACTCCCCGGCCTCGGCAAATGAGGCGGCCGACAACAGTCCTTCCAGTTTTTTGCTTATGCCGCTCAAGGCCAGATCCTCAGACCTTGGGAGCTAGTTGGCCCTGTCTGATGCGAGGCGTATCCAGCTTGACCTCATCGCCTGCCGGTTTGCGGCGCGGTGTGTCCGTGTTTTCCGCAGCCATCTGCCTGGCGGTCTCGAATTCGCCTTCCTCCGCGAAACCGATGGCGGAAAACATGTTTTCCAGTTTGCGTGACAGTTTCACTTGTAAAACCTCCTAATAGCGGTCTTTTCACCATTACAAGTAGCAACAACCGTGCCAAGTTTGAAAAATTATGCGGTAAAATCATGGGAATTACGGTATAAAGCCTGCAAACAGGTTAATTATGGTTCGAGATAATAATTAGTTAAGACGACCGGAGGGGTGCAGGTTAGGCTGTTTCTGAAACAATAACGTTGCATTAAGCAACAGTAATTCCGATTATCCGAAAAGCGGTAAAAGTAAGTTGTTGCATCAGTAATGTAAAAGGTTGCATATTGCAATACGGAGCTATATATTATGAATATGAGGTTTTATCCGGACAGCCTGAGGCAAAAGATACTGATCGGTTATATGGCGGGCGCCGCACTCGTGTTCGCATTTGCCCTGCTTAGCTGGAGTAACCTGAATACGCAGCAGCAGATCGTGTCATCAGGGGAAAGCGTATCGAGTCTGTTCGATACTACGCTGGAGATCCGGCGTTTCGAAAAAAACTATTTTCTCTACCGGACCAGCACTGACTTTGACGAGTTACGCGCATACATCGATCAGGCTGATGAACTCTTAAACAGGGAAGATCTCAACCTGTTCACGTCTCCTGAAGTGATTTCCGGTCTCAAGGAGAATCTAAGGGTCTATGGTGACCTGCTCGGGAAGGACACAGCGTCGCCGGAAAGCCCGGGTGATCCTGCCCTCAAGGCCATGATTCGCGAAAAGGGCAAGGAGATCGTCACCACGGGTGAGCAGATATCCGCGAGCCGGGTCGAGATCAACAGGCAGTCCCTGGACTCGGCCAAGAGGAACCTGCTGATCGGCATCGGTCTGCTGCTGGTCGCGGTTTTTGCCGGAGGCTTCATTTTTTCCCGAAAAGCGGTCCGCCCGCTGTCCGTTCTGGAAAAGCACATGATCAGGATCACCGCAGGCGAGTTCTCCCTGATCCCCTACCAGTTCAAGGACCGTGAGTTCGTCTCTCTTAAGGCCGCGTTCAACAAGATGCTGCTCGAGCTGCATGAGAGGCAGGAGTACCTGGTCGAATCCGAAAAATATGCCGCCCTGGGCACCCTGGTTTTCGGTGTTGCCCACGAGCTGAATAACCCGCTTGCCAACATCTCCACGTCGACCCAGATCTTGAGAGAGGAAATAGATGAGGGAGATATCAAATACCAGAAGGAACTGCTTGAGCAGATATCGGAGGAAACCAGCCGTGCGCGCCACATCGTCGGCTCTGTGCTTAATTATTCGCGCTCCAAGGAGCGAATGACTTTCCAGCTCAAGGATGCCGTGGAGGAAACCGTTCGCCTGGTCAAAGCGGAGGTGCCGGCGAACATATCCCTGCAGGTCGACATCCCCGATGGACTGACCGTTTACGCCGACAGGCAGAAGATACAGCAGGTGGTCATCAACCTCGTTAAAAACGCCATCGACGCCATCGAGGGCGATGGCAGGATCCGTGTTCTGGGGCTGAAGCTTGACGAGAAGAACGTAGAGATCGTCGTCATCGACAACGGCTCCGGCATGGAGCAGGAGAAACTCAAAAAGATCTTCGATCCCTTCTATACAAGCAAGAAGGAAGGTTACGGCCTTGGACTCTTCATTGTGCACAATATAGTCACGGAGAACGGCGGGACCATCAGCGTCGACAGTTATCCCGGCAAAGGGACCACATTCAACATCGTGCTTCCCATGAAGGAGTCATAAGAATGGAAAATTCAGGAAGGCTGCTGATCGTCGAGGACGAAAAGACGGCGCTCAAGAACCTGCAGCATGTGATGAAAAAAGAAGGCTACGAGGTTACCGGGACACTCAGCGGTCCGAATGCCCTGCAGCTTCTTGAGAAGGAAGAGTTTGATGTCGTGCTGACGGATCTGAAGATGGAGAAGGTCGACGGTGTTGAGGTCCTGGAAAAAAGCCGGCAGCTTTATCCTGATTGCGAGGTCATCATGATCACGGCATATGCGTCGATCCCCTCGGCAGTGGAGACGATGAAAAAAGGCGCCTACGATTACATCGCAAAGCCTTTCAACCTCGATGATGTCAGGAAGGCCGTCAGGTCGGCCCTCGAAAAAGTTGCGCTGAAAAAAGAGAATACCCAGCTGCGGGAACGGATAGAACAATTCGAGGGCAAGGTCAAAATAGTGACCCAGAACACGATGATGCGGAAGCTGATGGATACTGCCCGCCAGATCGCGCCCACGGACTGCAACGTGCTTATATCCGGCGAATCGGGAACCGGCAAGGAACTGCTGGCGCGCTACATTCACTTCAATAGCGACAGACGCGGTGGGCCGTTTTCTGCAATCAACTGCGGCGCCCTTACTGATGAACTATTGACGAACGAGCTGTTCGGTCACGAAGAAGGCGCTTTCACTGGTGCCACGAGTCAGAAAGCAGGCATTATCGAGACAGCTTCGGGCGGCACCCTGTTCCTGGATGAAATCACGGAAATGTCTCTCTCCATGCAGGTCAAGCTGCTGCGGGTTCTCCAGGAGAAAGAATTGCTGAGGGTGGGTGGAACCAGGCCGGTAGAAGTAGACGTAAGGATTCTGGCGGCCTCGAACCGTAACATCCATGAAGCCACCAGGGAGAAGGAGTTCCGGCAGGATCTGTATTACAGGCTCAATGTCGTCTCGCTCCACATTCCACCTCTTTCCGAGCGGCGTGACGACATACCGCTCCTCTGCCAGTACTTTCTCAAAAAGCATTCCGCCCTGATGAAAAAGAATGTCAGGGAGATCTCTTCTTCCGTCCTGGCGCTGCTGGCAAATTACGATTTTCCCGGGAATGTGCGAGAACTGGAGAACGTAATCGAACGGGGAGTAGCCCTCGCGAACGGACATGTCATCGAGCTGGCTCACCTGCCGGACGATCTCAAGGATCTTGACATCAAGACGTTCCGCAAGAGGGAGGGCAGATTCCCGTCTCTTGAAGAGCAGGAAATATCTTATATGCAGTGGGTCCTGAAGGAGACGGGCGGCAACAAGACCATGGCGGCCAATATCCTCGGCATAGACCGCGTATCGTTATGGCGCAAGATCAAGAAGTATGGCATGGAAGACGGATGAGCGTTTTAATTAACACCTTTTAATCCCCGCAAATACAAGCATTCCATTGCCGCTGCCTTCGCTTAAGTAGTACAATTCACCTATGTTGTTCCACAGCTGGCAGCATACCCTTCAAGTCTGGCGTTGTAACCGCTGAACTGGCCATCCCGCCGAGGAGCACTGGTGAAGAGTAGCTGGCGTCTGCCTTATGATCGCGTCACCATTCTTGTGGCGGCGACCACTTTCCCGCTGCTTTGTCTGACGCTGCTCGTGGTTTTTCTCCCCTCGACCCATTTCGTCTACCACAGCCCGGAACTCTCAACAGCCATCGAAAGCTTATGTACCCTGATAGCACTGGGCGCTTTTTATCTCTGTTATATAAGATCCCGCATGACCGATGAGTTGCGCCTGCTGTTCCTGGCCCTGGCCTTCTTGATCCTTGGTTTTTATAACCTTGTCGAGGCGTTGCTGGTCCCGCTCATGAACAATGGCTCGAATATAACCCAGGACCTGCTCATCTATTTCTGGCTCAGCGCAAGGCTCGCAGCGGCGTTATTGCTTATCGCAAGTCTTTGGGCGGGGTCACGAAAGATTTCGAGGCGCAACGGGGTAATCGGGGTCGCCGCGGTCTCATTCCTGGTTGGCGCGTTGACACTGCTGCTGTTCACGATGGACACCTCCGTACTTCCACAGCTGCTCAGCCCCAGTGGCTGGGAAATCGTGCGCGAGGGACGGCCGCCGGAAATCCTCGGTGATGTCACGACCTGGAGTGGGGCTTACCAGACGTTCATCAGTTGCTGTTTCCTGATAGCCGGCATAGGCTACCTGGTGCTTTATCGCCGCGAGGGCCGGCCTTTCTGGGGCTGGCTGTCGATTTCGTTCATCGCTTCCTTTTTTACCCAGGTGAACTTTCTGCTCTACCCGTCAGTAGACACTTCCGAAATAACAACCGGCGATTTTCTGCGCCTTTTCTCCCGCATTGTACTTTTCCTGGGCACCTATGCCGAGGTCACTTATTCTTACCGGAAGCTCGAAGAGAGGAACCGGGAACTGACAGCGCTTCAGGAAATATCAATTCTCGGCATGGTATCAACTGACATAAAGAGGATCCTCGAAGGGATAACCATCATCATCCAGAGGGTCTTTGACGCTGAAAAGGTAGTCATGCTTTTTCTGGACGAGGAAACACAGGAGCTTGTCGCCGAGGGACCGGTCGTCGGTCTGAGCGATGACGAGGTTGCCGGGCTCAGGATCCCGCTATCTGAAGAGAACTGTCTGGCGTGTGACGTTTTCAGAAGGGGCAAGGTGGCTTTATCGAATGATATCAATGACGGCCGGATGTTGCCGAGACTCAGGAAGATGCAAGATATCCATACGGTGCTGATCGCGCCGCTGCGCATCGCCAACAAAATTATCGGGGTGATCAAGGTCATCAACAGGCGCGATGGCCCATTCGTCGCAGAACACGTCCGCCTTCTTTCCATCATCTCGTCAAGGGCCGCGATTGTCATCGAGAACGCGCGACTTCGGGATGAGCTGGAAGCCTCAGCCGTGATCGCGGAGAGGATCCGCCTGGCCCGGGAGATCCATGACGGCCTGGCCCAGAACCTGGGTTACCTGAATCTGAAGTTGCCTGAAGTGGTGGGGCTGGTAGAGAATAATAATGGCAAGGCTCTGGAGGAGCTGGGTTCCATGCGGCAGATCGTGCAGGAGAGTCTGACCGAGGCTCGGCAGGCGATAGTGGATCTGCAGGCGCCGGTTTCCAGCAAGGACTTTCTCGAGACGGTTTCCGAATACGCGAAGGAGTTTACCCGGACCACGGACGTGGGCGTGAATATCGTATCTGACCACGATGATACCGGCCTCAATCCTTTCGCCAGGGCGGAGATGGCCCGCATCGTACAGGAAGCTCTAAACAACATACGCCGCCACGCCGATGCCGGCAGGGTCGACATCACCTTTCAACGCCTCAATGGTAGCCTGCGGGTGGAGATCAGTGACAATGGCAGAGGATTTCAGACTAAAGAGATCTTTGACGGCCACCACCAGCGTAATTTCGGTTTGCGCAGCATGACCGGCAGGGCCAAGAGCTTGGGCGGTAATCTGGAAATAATCTCTAAACCGGGGGCAGGAACCACAATCAGGGTGGAAATTCCCATCGAGGAGGGCAAAGAATGAGTAATATGAATATCATGCTTGTGGACGACCATGCCCTGTTCCGCAAGGGCCTCAGGGATCTGATTTCCCTGGAAGACGATATGCGGGTCGTCGCCGAAGCGGTCAACGGCAGCGAAGCGATCAAGAAGGCCATGATGATCAAGCCCGATCTGATTCTCATGGATGTCAACCTTCCCGGAGTCGACGGCATTGAGGCGACCCGGGCCATCTCGGAAAGACTCGAATCGGTCAAGATCGTGATGCTCACCGTATCGAGTCTCGACGAGCACCTGTTCGAGGCCATCAAGGCGGGTGCGATAGGCTACCTTACAAAGAACGTCTCTCCTGAGGGGCTTATTCGCAACCTGCGGGGCATAAAGGATGGTGAGGCGCCGCTGTCGCGCTCGATGACTACCAAGATACTCGACAGTTTTCGTGACGACGGGGCGAGGAAATCCATCAGGCCTGACAGCTCCATCACCAGGCGGGAAGCCGAGATCCTCGAGCTGCTGGCGGAAGGCGCCCGTGACAAGGAAATCGCTGAGAAACTGGACATCGCGGAGAATACCGTCAAGAAACACGTACAGAACATACTCCGCAAACTGCACGTCAATAACCGGACAGCGGCCGCCAACATGGTTCGAAGGAAAGACTAGGCGCGTTCTCCCGTATCAGGTCGCCGTAAACGGCGGCTTTCATCGCGACGGTCTTGAGGAATAATCTATTCCAGGGGCTTGCTGTGCCGCTTGTTGCGGGTCGGCGTCCTGACGGCTGATCTCAGCAAAACCAGTCCCAGGATACCGGAGATGGCAGAACCCGCGAACACCCCCATTTTAGCTACCGTCAACTGCGACTGTTCCTCGAATGCCAGCAGGGTGATGAAAAGTGACATGGTAAAACCGATACCCGCCAGGCAGGACGCGCCGTGGAGCTGCCGCCAGGAAACCGAGGGCGGCAGCGAGCCCAGATGCAACCGCACGGCAATCCAGGAAAAAAGGACTACCCCGATCTGTTTGCCGAAGAACAGTCCGAGCGCGACGCCCATTCCTATGGGATCGCCCAGGGATTCCATCGGGTTCCTGTCAAGCAGTATTCCGGCATTGGCCAGCGCAAAAAGCGGCACGATCAGATATGCGGACCAGGGTTCTAGTACACGTTCCAGCAGCAGCAGCGGTGGCTCCTGCTCTTTTCCTGATCTCCCGGGTATCACTATCGCCAGAAGGATACCGGCAATGGTCGCGTGCACCCCGGATTTCAGCAGCGCCAGCCAGAGAGCAAATCCGAATAACAGATAAACGGATATCGGTTTCACGCCCAGCCGGTTCAGGGCCAGCAGAAGTAACAACAGCGCCATCGCTATGCCGATCGGGACCCACGAGATGTTGCCAGTGTAAAAAAGGGCGATAATAATAACCGCGCCGATGTCGTCGATTATCGCGAGGGCGGTCAGGAAAATCTTGAGACCGAAAGGTATGCGTTTTCCCAGCAGTGCGAGAACGCCGACAGCCAGCGCGATATCCGTAGCCATCGGGATGCCCCAGCCTCGCGAACCGGTTCCGCCGGCATTAAGCACAAAGTAAACAGTCGCGGGTACGACCATGCCTCCGACGGCGGCGAATGCCGGCAGCATCGCTTTTTTTCGGGAAGAGAGTTCACCGTTCAGCAGCTCACGTTTGATTTCCAGGCCGACAACCAGAAAGAAAACCGCCATCAGCCCTTCGTTGATCCACAGATGCAGTGATTCGCGTGGGAGCAGGCGCCCAAGGCTCAGGGGGATTTCGGTGCGCCAGAGCGATTCGTAAGCATCAGGCCAGAGGTTCGCCCAGGCCAGCGCTGTGACGACGGAAGCAAGCAGGATGATTCCGCTTGAAGCTTCAGTCCGGAAGAAGTCCCGGAAGGGGCGCCAGATGATCTTATAAGGTGTAATCGTTAACCTCTATGATAATTTAGCCTATGATATCAGAGCATAAACCACATCGTTCCGGGCACTGTTGCCATTGTGAATGATTAGTATCTATCAAAATGAGGAAAACAAGTTATACAGCAAGGGAAGGAGAGAAGATGAAAAAGATACTGGTTCCAATAGATGGCGGTCCTTCAGCGCGCAAAGCATTGGAGCGGGCTGCGGACCTTTCTAAAATGAGCGGGGACAAGGTAGTGGTGCTCAGAGTCGTCGACGTGGAGAGTTACACCGGCCAGTTTGAATCCATGCACGACAAGATAGAAGACACACTCAAAAAGGGCGCCGAAGAAATGCTGGACGCGGCAGAGGCGATTGCAAAAGAGCATGGTGTCGAAGTTGAGAGGGTCATAAGTTATGGCGACGCCTCGACTGAGATCATGGCTTACGCGAAAGAGAGTGACTGCGGGCAGATCGTGATGGGATCGGCGGGCCGGCGCGGCATGAAGAGAGCGTTTATCGGCAGCACGGCATCACGCGTGGCAAGGCAGGTCGGCGCTGAGGTACTGTGCCCCGTGACGATAGTACCGGTGTCCAAAGGCTAGCAATGAAAAAACCGGCTCGTGTTACATGCCGGTCATGAAGGAATTTCCTGAGTTATCCGCCACGGGACGCAGCCTTAAATCTGGCCGGATAGCCCATGCCGCTCGTCTTCCACGATTTCAAGAAATGCTCTTACGACATCCGGGTCCCACTGTTTTCCCGCTTCCCGGCGCAGGGTGTCGAATGCCTGGCGCTGGGACATGGGAGGCCTGTAAGGCCGCGGAGATGTCATCGCGTCATAAGCGTCGGCCACGGATATGATCCTCGCCTCGATCGGTATCTCATCGCCAGTCAGATGATCGGGATAGCCGTCTCCGTCAAAACGCTCCTGGTGATGGCGGATGATAGTCAGCAAAAGGTTGGCAGATCTCAGCGGTTTGCAGATTTTTTCGCCGATGGCCGGATGATCCTGCACCGCGATCAGTTCCTTCTCGTTAAGCGGGCCCGGTTTCTGCAGGATCGTCTCGCTGATGCCTATCTTTCCGATGTCATGCAGGATGCCCGCGTTACGGATAACATCCTGCTGCCCTGCGGTCAGGTCCATATGTTCGGCAACGCTGGCACCGTACTGGGCCACTCGCTCTGAGTGGCCGCGCGTATACGGATCATTGGCCTCGATTGCCAGCGCCAGCGTATAGATGACATCGCGGGCGCTCTCCAGATCCTCGTTAAGATGTTTCGTCCTGAGCAGGGCCTTGACCCTGATCAGCAGCTCCATTTTTTCGACCGGCTTGGACAGAAATTCGTCCGCTCCCGCTTCGAAACCCTTGACCTTGTCGTCTATCTCCTGCAGGGCGGTTAGCAGCATCACGGGTATCCGGTTGCTGTCGTTGCAACTCTTGATATGCTCACAGACTTGGTAACCGTTAAGGCCAGGCATCATCACGTCAAGTATGATGAGATCGGGTAATGGCCCATCGTTAAGTTTTTCGATGGCCTCGTTGCCGTCATAGGCGCTGATGACCTCATAACCCGCCGCGCTAAGATACGCTTCCAGCAGCTGCACGTTCTGCGTGCTGTCATCGACGATGAGTATCCGGTCGTTCTCGTTATTGCCTTGCATCATTCTCCCTGGTCCGTCTTGTCCTGAAGGAATCCCGCCACTACTGAAGCGAACTCCCGTGTATTGATCGGCTTGGCGATATAACCGCTGCAGCCTGCCTCCCGGGCTTTTTCCTCATCGCCGCGCATGGCATGTGCGGTGAGCGCAACCACTTTAATCGACTTTGTCTCCGTGCTTTCCTTGAGCTGCCGGGTTACTTCAAGTCCATCCATCTCCGGCAGCTGGATGTCCATCAATATAAGGTCGGGTTGCTGGTCGCGGGCGATCTGAATTGCTTCCCTGCCGGCGCTGGCCTGCATGACAATATACCCGTGAGCCACTAAAACATCGCTTACGAGTTCCAGGTTCATCTCATTATCTTCGACAACGAGGATTTTCTCTGCCATTGCTGCCTAACCTTCGCTCTTGTCGTCCGCTTTGATATCAAGTCTCAACCTGTGAAGACGATTGCTCTCCAGGCGGCACAACAGTTCCTTCTTCTCTACCGGCTTTACAAAATAATCAAACGCTCCCAGCTCCATGCCCCGCCGGCTTTTTTCAAGTATTGAGACAATGATCACCGGTATGTTTTCCGTGTCAGGATCGGATTTCAGTTTCTGAAGAACCTGCCAGCCGTCTATCTTCGGCAAAAGTATATCAAGGGTTATCGCGTATGGTTTTAACTCCCTTGCGAGTTTCAGCGCCTGCTCTCCATCGAAAGCCTGAGCCACGCGGTAGCTCGCATCTCCCAGCCAAATGCTCAGCAGCTCGCTTGTCTGCGGGTCGTCCTCCACGATCAGGACCAGTGGCTGTCCCTTTACCGACTCTTTTTCAATAAACGGCTGCGGGTTGATAACGATTTCGCTACGGTCGGAAGCGCGCTGCCGCCCCGGGGTCATGGGCAGCGTGAAAGAAAATCTGCTGCCCTTGCCGAGTTCGCTCTCGACGCTTATCCGGCCGCCGTGCTGCTCGACCAGCTTCTTGCTGAGAGCCAGTCCGACTCCGGTCCCCTCGAACCTGCGGGAGTGAGTGCTGTCCAGCTGCTGAAATTCCGCAAAGATTTTTTTCTGGTCCTCGGGGCTGATGCCGATGCCTGTGTCGGTCACTGATATCTCGACCATATTCTCGAGTGGATGGGCCTCGAGGATTACCCGTCCGCCTTCCGGCGTGAACTTGATGCCATTGCTGACCAGATTATACAATACCCGCTTTATCTTGGCTGCTTCCGCGTCCACCAGCGGCAGCGGGTCAGAGGCACGGACCTCCAGCCATATACGCCGCTGCGCGGCAAAGGGATGGCCCAGCTTCCGGATGTCTTCCATCATCCGGGGGATCGAGACATCTTCGCGTGTAAGCTCCATGCTGTCTGAGCCGACGCGGGCCAGATCGAGGATGTCGTTGATGAGCTGCATGAGATGGCGGCCGCTCGTCTCAATATTGACCAGGTACTTCTCCTGGCGGTCGGTGATGTTACCGTTACCCTCGTCCTTCAGCACTTCCGAGAAGCCGATGATGGCGTTGAGCGGTGTGCGCAGTTCGTGGCTCATGACAGAGAGGAATTCAGACTTGAGGCGGTTGGCCTCAAGGAGATGGAGGTTGACCTGCCGCAGATTGTTCTGGGAGGCCTGAAGATTCTCAGTCATCTTGTTGAAATTTTCGGCCAGATTGCCAACCTCGTCCCGTGACTCCACCTTGACCCGTTCGTTCAGGTCGCCCCCGGTGATATTGTGGATAACACCAACCATCTGCCTGAGCGGCTTCAACACCGTGGCCCGCAGGGAAAGGCCGAGCACAACCAGGAGCGTCAACAGGCCGCCAATGAACACCTCGGCCATGCGCACCTTGTCATCGTGGATAGCGCTGGTGACGCTGGCCATCGAATTGGAGACCAGAACCGCTCCGCGCCTGGCCTGTCCATCGAAATGGCATGCCTGGCAGGAAGTCTCGTTGGGAAGCGGCAGCACCTGCACAAGGAACTGTTTGTCGTCACGGGTCTCGAAATAACTGGCCGGGTTACCCGTTTCCAGGACTTCGCTTATCTGCTCCCTGGCTTCACCGTCTACGCCGGAGCTTCCGAATACAGCCTGCCCCTGGTTTGAATAGACATCGATCCTTTCGACTTCCGGTGAACTCCTGAGTTTTTCCAGGGCATTGGTCGCGATCATACCTTTGCTCGACCCGATGCCCGCCAGCATCGTGTTCTGTATGCTGTTTACGACGTTGGAGCTCAGCTGGGAGGTGCTTTGCTCTTTCTGGTTATTGAGGTCACGGGTATCGCGGCTGACATCAAACCAGGCGAAAATTCCGAATCCGACAACGATGACACCCATGACGAGGCCGAGTATCTTGGCTTCCAGGCTTTTTCGGAAGAGGTTTATCAAAATTATTCGGACTGGAGTTTGTCGGGCATCGTGAAGATGAAGCGGCTGCCTTTGCCCGGTGCGCTCTCGACCCAGATCCTGCCACCGTGGAGTTCCACCAGTTTCTTGGTCAGGGCCAGGCCCAGGCCGGTACCCTCGTATTTCCTCGCATAGGAGCCTTCAACCTGAAGGAATTCCGAGAATATGCGTTCCTGGTCTTCCTGGCTGATGCCGATGCCGGTGTCGGAAACCGAGATCTCAACGGTGCCGTTCTTGCGGGAGACATCCATCGAGACCATCCCGCCCGCAGGGGTGAACTTGATGGCGTTGCTGAGCAGGTTATAAAGGATCTGCTTGAACCGGGCAGGATCGGCGGCGACCGACTGGACCTGCTCGTCCATGTTGATCTCCATGCTGATCGATTTCTTGGTAGCCAGCGGTTCGACCACGCTTTTGATGATAGACATGGCTTCGTGCAGGGAAAGTGACTCAGGATGGATCTCGATCGTCCCGGATTCCACTTTGGCGAGGTCCAGGATATCGTTGATCAGTTGCAGCAGGTGGCGGCTCGACACAACGATATTGCCAATATATTTCGTCTGTTTGGGATTGAGATTGCCATAAGTCTCGTCTTCGAGGAGTTCCGAGAAACCGATGATTGAATTCAGCGGCGTCCGCAGCTCATGGCTCATGGTGGCAAGGAACTGGGATTTCAGGCGGTTCGCGGTCTCGAGCTGCTGGTTGGTGAGACGCAGCTCGTGTTCACGTGCCTGAAGATCAGTATTCACCTTCTCCAGCTCGCCGACTTTGCCCTGTATCTCTTCGCTCTGGATTTCGAGCGACTCAGTCATTCGGTTGACCGAACGGCCTAGTTCCCCCAGCTCGTCCCTGGATTTGATATCGACTTTCTGGCTGAAATCACCCGTAGCGACGCTCTGGGTGACCCGCGCCAGCTGATTTACCGGTTTGACCATGAAGTAATAAAGGATCAGGTAAAGCAGGAGCAACAGGCAGATGATACTCAGGCCGCCGATCAGCATGAACCTGATCTGTTGCGACCTGACGAGGTCGTCACGTGCGTCCAGATACAGATAGATGCCGATGGTGGCCACTGGTTTTCCATCCGCAAATGTTATCGGGGCTACGGCTTCGATGATCTTGCGGTCGTTCTTCATGATTTCTACATGGGTGACCTGGTTTGTCTCCAGTGGCACAATATCCTCGGGCTTGGCGGGATCACCAATCTGGCTTGTATCCGTACTGGCGATCTTGACGACCTCGTCCCCGCGCCGGGCGTAAACATTGATCTTGTTTATGTCCGAGTTCATTTCATGCAATTTTTCGATCTCGGGCTGAAAATGTTCGTAGCTGACCTTGTCGGGCTGGTCTATGACATCGGCGCTGAAGAACTGGGCGATCATGGTCGCGCGTTGTTCGACGTCGCTATTGATGGTATTCGTGAGGGTGGTGATGGATGTGTAGGTGAGCCCGCCGATGATCGGTATGCACATGGCGGCCAGCAATAAGAGGATCTTGGCCCTGAGGCCGAATTTCTTTTTCGCCAGGGCCTTGTCTTCAGTTTCCCTCTTCATCGCAGTCATCTTGTTAGGTAATCGCCCCCGTCAGGTTTTCGGATACGCATAATCTATCACTGAATTCGGGACTGGTCCGGCAGAAGCCTTTTATGTAACAGGGAATTATTATCATCGAGCTGTCTGTGAGGAGGAGTTGTGGTAAAATTCCGCTGCATACCATGGATAATGACAGTGAAATTATAGCATAGGGGTTTCATACAATATATACCGTATGGAAAACCCCCCATGGACGAAAAACATATCTCCGAGCGCCTGTTTCTAAGGCCTGGCGGCAAGCTTCGCCGGCTATGAAAAGGTGGCCGATGGCTATCAGCTGACAGCCGAAGGGTCTGTCCGGAAACAGACAGGCCTCCCGTGTTTGGAAAGGAGAATAGTAATGAGTCGCCAAGGCGGCGCGCAGCCCCCTTTTTCAATTGCCATCCTCGCCGGTGGTGAAAGTTCCCGCATGGGCGCCGACAAGGCGCTGAAAATGCTTGCGGGGAAGCCGGTCGTTTCCCACGTGATCGATTCGCTCGCACCACTCGGGTGGGATATATTCATCGTCGCGCGTGATGTTGCCAGCTACGAGGAATTTGGCCTGCCGGTCTGTGCCGACCATTACGAGCAGCAGGCTTCGCTTGTCGGCATCTATTCGGCGCTGGCCGCGTCGCGAAACGAATTCTGCTTTGCGGTCGCCTGTGACATGCCATTCGTCGAGGCCCGGCTGGTAAACTTGATGGCCAGACTCGCTCCAGGCCACGATGCTGTCATACCGGTGAGCAAGCGTGGGCCTGAGCCCCTTCATGCCCTCTATTCCCGGGCCTGTCTGGGCCGCATGCGGAAGCAGATAGAGGCCGGCGACTTTGCGATACGCAACCTGCTCGATTCACTTGATGTCCGCTACGTCGACATGGTCGAGCTGGCGCCTCTCTGTGATCCTGACATGGTATTCCTGAACGTCAATACGATAGTCGATCTGGAAGAGGCCTCGCTGCTGGTTCCCCAAATGCGCGAGCATCATCAGCAGGCGCATTTGACGGAAAGGCCACCCGGCAGGCCGCCCCTGCTCTGCTTCGTGGGAAGATCGGATTCCGGCAAGACCGGTTTTCTGGAAAAACTCATCCCTGAGCTCGGGCGCCGGGGCGTGGAGGTCGCCTGTATCAAGCATGATGCGCACGGTTTTACAGTAGACCGGGAGGGCACTGATACCTGGCGCCTTGCCAGTGCGGGCGCGAAGCGCGTGGTTATCTCATCACCGAAAGCCATGGCATTGATGGAAGAGGCCGCGGCGGAGAAGAGCCTGGAAGAGCTCCATGCGACCGTCGGTGCCGGTGTTGACCTTGTGATCGCCGAGGGGTTCAAAAAGTCCATCGCCGACAAGATCGAAGTATGCCGCCGCGCGCGTTCAGACAGTCTGACCTGTCCAGAGTCTGAGCTTGTGGCCGTCATCTCGGATCGCCCTGACGCGGCACGCTCTATCCCGGTTTTCGATCTGGAAGATATACAGGCCGTCGCGAACCTGATCATGATCCGCTACGGGTTGTGCAGCGGCGGACTGGAGCCGGCATGCGATTGAGCCAGCGACACCCCGGCAGGAAACAGCATGATGGCGCAATGCGCCACATGATCGACTACCTGCGTGTTTCGGTCACTGACCGTTGCAACTTCCGGTGCACTTATTGCATGCCGCCTGAGGGCGTAAGCTACAAGCTGCATGACGAGATCATGAGTTTTGAAGAGATTGCCGGATTTACGGCGGCGGCCGTCGGCGCCGGGGTTTCACGGGTGCGCATCACCGGCGGCGAACCGCTGGTTCGCCGGGATTGTGCTGGTCTGGTCGAGCGGCTGGCCGGGATTCCCGGCGTCGATGACCTGTCACTTACGACCAATGGCTCCCTGCTTGAAAGCCAGGCGGTAGCGCTCAAGGCGGCCGGCCTCTCGCGCATCAACATCAGCCTCGACAGCCTCGACGCGGCGCGTTTTGCCGCTATCACCGGCGGCGCCGGCCTGGGCCCGGTGCTGGCCGGCCTTGAAAGTGCCCTGGATGCAGGTTTTTCCCCGGTCAAGGTGAACGCCGTGGCACTCGAGGGCATCGAAGATGACCTGGGTGATTTTGTGGAACTGACCCGGGACCGGCCCGTGCACGTGCGTTTCATCGAGTTCATGCCAATTGGCCGGCGGCTTGGCAGCGGTTTGTGGAAATTCGTCCCGCGCGCGCAGCTTCTTGCCAGGCTTGAGGAGTACGGCAGGCTGCGGCCGGTGGCTTCTCCCGGCGGCGCCGGACCGGCCCGCTACTTCCAGTACGAAGGCGCCCGGGGCACGATAGGTTTTATCAGCTCCATGAGCGATCATTTCTGCTCGCGCTGCAACCGGCTGCGGCTGACCGCGGACGGGAAGCTGCGCAACTGCCTGTTCTCCGATGAGGAAGTGGATGTGCGTCCGCACATCGCCGGAAAACGCGAAGAGCTTACCCGGGTGATCCTGGATTCGATGAACAGCAAGAAGTTCGACCGGCGCGGCGCCCGGCCGGGAACGCGGACGATGTCACAGATCGGAGGCTGACATGGGCGGCGGGAAAAACGACAACGAGCTGTCACACATCGACGATGAGGGCAGAGCGCGGATGGTCGACGTCGGCGGCAAGCCGGACTCGGAGCGCGTGGCCCGGGCGCATGGCCGGATTTCCATGGCGCCGGAGACACTCGAACTTCTTGCCGCCAAGGCGCTTCCCAAGGGCGACGTACTGGCGGTAGCCCGGGTGGCGGGTATCATGGCGGCCAAGGAGACATCGCGGCTCATCCCCATGTGCCACCAGCTTAACCTGACCCATGTTTCAGTTGATTTCAGGCTCGACGCCAAAGCGTCGGCGGTCATAATCGAAGCCGAGGCGAACCTCACAGGCAAGACCGGTGTCGAGATGGAGGCGCTGACGGCGGTCTCGGTCGCGGCGCTTACTATATATGACATGTGCAAGGCGGTGGACAGGGGGATGGTGATCGGTGAGATTCGCCTGGTGGAGAAGCTTGGGGGGAAGTCTGACTATGCTGATCCTCGGATGGACACAGGTGATTGCGGTGAATAGAAATGTATTTACATGTTTCCTGCTGCGGCGGATGGGGTATTCCCGCGCTCACTTAGGTCTTCGACAATCGTTCGCTGCGGAAACACCCCATCCACCTGATGCAGCAGGAAACCGCGTACGGTTTACTAAATAAGGAAAAGTCAGTGCCTTCGATAATCTCGATAAATATTTCTCACGCCAAGGGCGAGCGCAAGCAGCCGGTCGGCTATGCCGAGCTCAAGGCCGGGCATGGCATTGTCGGCGACGGGCATGCGGGGGACTGGCATCGGCAGGTGAGCCTGCTGGCGATCGAGAGCATCGGTAGCATGAGAGACAAAGGGTCGGATGTCGGCCCTGGAGATTTTGCGGAGAACATCACCACGGATGGGATCGATCTTCCCGCGCTTCCGGTTGGAACGCTCATGAGGCTGGGACCGGCGCTGGTCGAGGTCACTCAGATCGGCAAGGAGTGTCACGACCGTTGTGAGATTTACAGGCAGGCGGGAGATTGTGTCATGCCGCGTGAGGGAATATTCGCGAAAGTTCTGGAGGGCGGCGTCATTAAGGATGGGGACGTTATCGAAGTTATCGATGCCGGCTGTGGCGGCGGAACCCAAAAAGAATTCAATACGTCAGAAGCCGGCACTGAGAAAGCCTCAACCCGTGCCGGTCGAAAGGCGGAAGGATGACCGGCGCCGGGCTGGAATTCACAGCGGCCGTCGTAACCGTCAGCGACAGCGGTTACAGGGGTGAGCGCGACGATGATAGCGGCGACGTCCTGGAGCGGCTGCTGGTCGAAGCGGGGGCCGGTTCCGTGGCCCGGGTCCTGGTGCCGGATGAGAGGTGGAACATAGCCGACGCCCTCAGAAAGTTGTGCGGCGATGAGCGTGTCGATCTTGTCATCACCACGGGGGGGACCGGTCTGGTGGAGCGGGACATCACCCCGGAGGCCACCCGGGATGTTTTGGACCGCGAGGCTCCGGGCTTCGCCGAAGCGGTCCGGGCCGAATCGATGAAGTTCACCCCTCGGGCGATGCTTTCCCGTGCAGTGAGCGGTGTCTGTGGCAACACATTGATAATCAACTTCCCGGGTAGCCCTAAGGCCTGCGAAGAGTCTTTCGCGGTCATCCGGCCGGTGCTCGGCCATGCCCTGGAACTGCTCGGCGGCGTCGGCGGGGAGTGCGCCCGGTAAACATCGATTCCCCGGAAATCCGGCTGAAATTACCTGCAATACGATGTGACGCCATGGAAATCTGCCTGTCATGCTTGCATTTGAAAAAACTATTCTGATATTCTTGCCCACAGGGGTGTGACTGGCGTTCAGTGGATAACCACTCGGGAGCATCTCCGCTGGCGACAAAACCAGCCGATTGGCCGGACGCCTGGGCCTCCAGATATTTGGACGGCTTGGGTGTTTTTTCATCCCCGGAGCCTTCCACCGGATTATTCGCCGATGTCAGAAAGGGAATAAAATGGCCGATCTACCTCATCACGAAATCATCGCGGAAAGCGGCCCGCTGGTAAAACTGTTCATTGATGGCCGCCGCCTGCAGGTCAACCCCCGTATGACTATTCTGGAAGCTGCGCACGCGAACGGTATCGAGATACCAACCCTCTGTAATGATCCGCGGCTCGCGCCCGTCGGCAATTGTGGCCTCTGTCTTGTGGAGGTCGTCGAAGCCGGCCTGGTGTACGCCTGTCAGACCTCCGTGGCCGAAGGAATGGAAGTTACCACACTTAACCCGGAGATAGCCGAGGCCCGCAAGCAGAGGCTCACTGAGTATCTGACCAGCCACAACGCCTATTGTGAGCCGCCATGCCATAACGCCTGCCCGGCGCGTATAGATATTCCCGCCTACCTCGCCGCAATTGCCCGTGGAGATGACGCCGAAGCCATAAGGATCGTCAAGAAAAGGCTGCCGCTGCCACGTATCATCGGCCGGGTCTGCCCTCGCCCCTGCGAGAGCGCCTGCCGCCGGACGCAGGTCGACGGAGAGCCGGTAGCCATCTGTCAGCTGAAGCGTTTTGCCGGCGATCGGGCGCTTTCAGGCGAAGCACAGTTACATGAAGATATAAAAGCCGCTACCGGCAAGAAGGTAGCGATTGCTGGCGCCGGCCCCTCGGGCCTTTCCGCGGCATACTACCTGGCTCTGGACGGCCACCAGGTGACGATATTTGAAGCCAACTCCCGGGCGGGCGGCATGACGCTAACCGGAATCCCCCCCTTCCGGCTGCCACGCAGCATCATCCAGGAAGAGGTTGATGAAATCCTCAAACTCGGGATCGAGTTGAAGCTCAACAGCCGGCTCGGCGCTGATTTTACCATCGAAAGCCTGAAGGCCGAAGGCTATGACGCTGTCTATCTGGCCATCGGCGCCCAGCGCGGTTCAAAGGGGCGGATCGGAAACGCGGAGGGGCCTGGAGTGTATTCAGCGGTTGACTTTCTCGCCAGGAGCAACGAAGGCGAATGGGACACTCCGCTTGGAAAGACCCTGGTTATCGGCGGCGGTTTTACAGCCATGGACGCTGCCAGATCGGCGCTCCGGCTCGGCGCCGCCGAGGTGAACGTTGTTTACCGCCGCTCACGCGAGGAGATGCCGGCTACGAAGGAAGAGGTCAAAGAGACCGAGGCTGAAGGCGCGAAGCTGTCACTTCTTACAGCGCCCCTTTCAGTAAACCGCGAAGGCGACCGGATCACCGGAGTACTTTGTCAGAAGATGGAGCTGGGCGAGCCCGACGAGAGCGGCAGGCGGCGTCCGGAAGCGGTGGAGGGTTCCGAGTTCGTCATCGAGGCGGACTCGATCATTCTGGCGATCGGCCAGCAGGTCGACCCTCAAGGACTTGTTGACGTCGTGGATATGAGCGACTGGGGTACCATCGAGGCCAACCGGCGCACGCTTGAGACCAGCAAGGACGGGGTTTTTGCCGGGGGCGACTGCGAAACCGGACCGGCCACGGTCGTCGAAGCCATAGCGGCGGGGCGCAGGGCGGCGGTCGCGATCGACGCATATGTCAATGGAGGGGATCCCGATGAGGCCTGCTCATCTCCCTCGGCCAGCCTCAAGAGGCGCCGGCCGAAGCTATTCGACATCGGCGCCAAGCCGCTGTTCGACGACAAACGTGCGCCAATGCCCGAACTCGCCGTCGCCGACCGCGACAACTTCGATGAGATTGAGCTTGGTTTTGAAGAGGCGGACGCCAGAAAAGAGGCGGCCCGCTGCCTGCAGTGCACCTGCCATGCTGTTTCCGCCTGCGAGCTGCAGCGCCTTGCCATCCGCTACGGCGCCGGCACGACCGAGTTCAAGGGCGAGGGCCAATACGATCTTTACGATGGATCGCCCATCCTCCAGCTGGACCGCAAACGCTGCATCAAGTGCCACAACTGTGTGCGCATCTGCACCGAGCTGGAAATGAACTTTGTGTACGAAGTAGATGATAACGGGCATCCAGCACTGCGGGGGACGACCTACAGGGATGCCGGCTGCGTCTCATGCGGACAATGCGTCGATGTATGCCCGACAGGCGCCCTGATCAACACCCAGCTTAAGGGTGTCCGTGAATGGGAGCTTGAACGTGTGAGGACGACCTGCCCGCTCTGCGGCACCGGATGTAATTTCGACCTTAACGTCAAGGACGGCAGGGTCGTCGGGGTCACCACAAACGCAGATTCACCAGTCAACAACCGCGCCCTTTGCGCCAAGGGCCGCTATCATACAGACCTGATCCACAGCCCTGACCGCCTCACTACTCCGCTTGTCAGGAAAAACGGCAAGCTTGAGGAGTCCACCTGGGATGAAGCTCTGAACCTGGTGGCCTCGAGGCTTAAGGAGATAAAAGACCGTGACGGCGCCGACGCTTTCGCCGCCTTAAGTTCGGCCCGCTGCACCAACGAAGAAAACTGGATCATGCAGAAATTCGTGAGGGCGGTGATGGGCACCAACAATCTCGACCACTGTGCCCGCACCTGACACGCTCCCACCGTGGCCGGTCTGGCCATATCGTTCGGCAGCGGAGCAATGACGAACTCCATCAGCGAAGTCGGATTCTACGACGCCCTGTTCATAATAGGCTCCAACACCACGGAAGCGCATCCGATCATCGGCGGCAAGATGAAGCGCGCCGCGAGGCGCGGGGCAAGGTTAATAGTTGCAGACCCCCGTCATATAGAGCTGGTCGATTACGCCGAGCTCTGGCTGCGGCTCACACCCGGCACCGACGCCGCGCTGGTCAACGGCATGATCAATATCATCATCAACGAGGGCTGGGCCGACCGGAAGTTCATGGAAGAGCGCTGCGAAGGTTACGACTCGCTCTGGGAAGTAGTACAGAAATATAATCCGGCGATGGTCAGCGAGATCACCGGCGTCCCCGAGGACAAGCTCTACGCGGCGGCCGAGATCTACGCGAATACGCCGAGGGCGGGAATCTTCTACACACTCGGCATAACCGAACACACCACCGGCACGGCCAACGTCATGAACCTGGCCAACCTGGCCATGGTCACCGGCCATGTCGGCGTCGAGCACGCCGGCGTCAACCCCTTGCGCGGACAGAACAACGTGCAGGGTGCCTGCGACATGGGCGCGCTGCCCAACGTCTTCTCCGGTTACAGGTCTGTCAATGAAAGCGAGAACATCGCCATTTTCGAGAAGAAATGGAAGGCGAAGCTCAGCGACATGTCCGGGTTGCGCATTCCGGAGATGTTCGACGAGATCATGGACGGCAAGCTCAAATCGATGTACATCATGGGCGAAGACCCGGTGCTTACCGACGCCGACGCCAACCATGTGCGCAAGGCCATGGACGGCCTTGAGTTCCTGGTCGTCCAGGATATCTTCATGACGGCGACCGCAGAATACGCGGATGTGGTCCTGCCGGCCGCCTGTTACGCCGAAAAAGATGGGACTTTCACCAATACCGAACGACGGGTCCAGAGGGTGCGTAAAGCCGTGGACGCTCCCGGTGAGGCTCGCGCCGACTGGGAGATCATCTGCGACCTCGCCGGACGCATGGGCTACGAGATGAATTACGATTCCCCGGAGCATATATTTGAGGAAGTCAGGAACCTGACGCCTGCTTATGCCGGCATGACCTATGACCGGCTGGCGATCGCCGGCCTGCAATGGCCGTGCCCGGATATATACCATCCCGGCACGCCATACCTGCACGAGGGCACCTTCCCCAGGGGCAGGGGGCTGCTGCAGGGCATAGAGTACGAAGCGCCGGCCGAGCTTACGAGCGAGGAATACCCGATACTGCTGACGACCGGACGTATGCTCTATCATTACAATGTTTCCACCAGGCAATCCGGAACCCTCGATGCAATGGCGCCGCATGAACTGGCGGAGATAAATCCCGCCGACGCCGAAGCTATCGGTTTGTCCGCGGATGATCGCATGCGGGTAAGTTCGCGCCGTGGCTCAGTGGTGACCCGGGCGAAGATAACAGACCGGGTGCCGCCCGGTATCATCTTCATGACTTTCCATTTTCGGGAGACCGCGGTGAACGAGCTGACTAACTCCGCATTCGACCCTATCTCCAAGACGGCGGAGTACAAGGTCTGCGCTGTGAAGATCGAGAAAGCCGACGATTAGCCGCAGGAGCAGGGAAGCCGAACCAGCCGTATGATCAAATCGAAGGAAGCATCAAATGTGTGAACCAGACCAGATAACAATCCCCGTCCGCGAGGCCGTCGGACTTGTGCTCAGCCACGACATCACCGAGGTCAACGCCCGCACGCATCATAAGGGCAGCGCCTTTCGCCGCGGCCATGTCATCAGCGAGGACGACATTCCCAAGCTCCTGGATCTGGGCAAGGAAAACCTCTACGTGCTTCAGATGAACGAAGACCAGATGCACGAGGATGACGCCGTGCTTCTGCTCGCTGAAGCCTTGTCAGGGGAAAACGCCGAGTTCATGCCGGAACCCCGCGAGGGACGGATCAATATCATCGCCGGAGCGACCGGCCTGCTGAAGGTCGACGTGGAGGGGCTTACGCGATTCAACATGGTGGGCGAAGTCATGTGCGCCACTCGCCATACCAATACGATGGTCCAGGCCGGTGACATCGTCGCCGGCACCCGGGCGATACCGCTGGTGGTGGAAAAAGAGCTGGTGGAGCAGGCGGTCGCGACGGCTGAAGCGTCCGGCGGACTGATATCAGTGAGCCCCATGAAGGCCGCGCGCGTTGCCATCATCATCACCGGCAACGAGGTCTTTACCGGCCGCATCGACGACGCCTTTGAGCCGATCATCCGCGAGAAAGTGGAAGTCCTGGGCTCGTCGGTCGCAAGGGTGACCAAGTGCCCGGATAACATTCAGGCCATCCGGCAGGCGGTTCTGGAGGCGCGCCGCGAGGCCGACCTCGTCATCATGACCGGCGGCATGTCCGTCGACCCGGACGACCTGACACCACTGGCGGCGCGTGAGGCCGGCGCGGAGATCGCCGCATACGGTTCCGCGGTCCTGCCCGGCGCCATGTTCATGGTCGCATATTTCGACGACGGGACTCCGGTGCTGGGTGTACCGGCATGCGGCATTCATCACCCGCGCACAATATTCGACCTGATCCTGCCACGTGTGCTGGCAGGAGAGAAAATCACCGGTACCGATATCGCGAAGCTGGGCCACGGCGGCCTCTGCCTGGATTGCCCGGAGTGTGCCTTTCCAGTCTGCCCCTTCGGCAAATCCGTCTGATCCGGACAGGAAACGCAGAATAACCGGCAGGAACTTTCGAAGAATTTGTACTGTTCCAGCGCTTAAAATGCTGGAGATCCAAAAAGCGGAGAGACAGGCGTGACTGTACTCACTAAAACCCTCGAAGAACACCTGAACGAAGCTGCTGCTTTTCACGGCGGCGATTGCCCCGGGCAAACCCTGGGTGTACGCCTGGCCCGCACCGGCCTTCAGCAGATCGGCATCAACGATCCCCTCTCCGACGAATGGCGCAAGAACATCATGGTCTATGTCGAGATCGACCGCTGCGCAGCCGACGCCCTGATGATCGTAACCGGTTGCCGCGTTGGCAAGCGTACGCTGAAGATCGTCGACTATGGCATCATGGCCGCTACCTTCATCAACTTAAAGACCGGCAGGGCGGTGCGTGTAATCGCCAGGGAAGAAGCGAGGGAGCTGGCGCCGAAATACGCGCCACAAGAAACCAACAAATATGAGCAGCAGCGCCAGGCCTACCGGGTGATGCCCGACGAAGAGCTGCTGAACTATGAGGAAGTGAAAGTGACGATCCCGCCCCAGGATATGCCCGGCAGCCCGATCTCACGAGTGGCCTGTGAGCGCTGCGGCGACCACGTGGTCGATATGCGCGAAGTCCGCAGGGATGGCAGAATCTTATGCCGCCCCTGCGGACAAGGTGGTTATTTCACCCGCGGGGAATAGTTTCCGACAGGGTCTCTTACCTCTTCAGCTGATCATTCTATTTGGCGCTCATGTCAAGCTCGACGCCCAGCGACTCATTCATGTCGCTCAGGGCGTCGGTGGTCAGCTTCAGGTTGAAGCTCTCCTTGAGCACCTCCAGCACGCCGGCGGTCACGAACGCAGGTGGCTTGGGTCCAAGATAGATATCCTTGACGCCGAGGCTGAAGAGCCCCAGCAGGATGGCGACCGCTTTTTGCTCGAACCAGGAAAGAAATATGCTCAGTGGCAGTTCATTGACAGAGCATTCAAAGACCTCTGCCAGGGCGACAGCGATCTTGACCGCCGATATCGAGTTATTGCATTGGCCCAGGTCGATATAGCGGGGAATGCCGTCTATGTCGCCGAAGTCGATATCATTGAACCTGAATTTGCCGCATGAAGTCGTGAGGATTATGCAGTCATCCGGAACCAGTTCCGCCAGCTCCCGGTAGTACTCGCCTCCATCGCCGGGAGCATCGCATCCTGCGATCACGAAGAACCTGCTTATTCTGCCCGCCTTTACCGCCTCGACTATCTGAGGGGCGAGCTTCAGGACGTTCTCATGGTGGAAGCCAGTCAGCAGCTCCTTGTCCGATCTTATGTCAGCATCAGGCAGGGAGAGAGCCTTCTCGATCAGCGGTGAGAAGTCATCGTCTTCGATTTTGAATACATCCCCTTCAACACCGGTGACATCATAGGTGAAAAGTCGTTCGCCATAAGTGCCCCTGACAGGCATGACACAATTGGTCGTGACCAGAATGGCGCCCGGAAAATCATCGAAGACCTGTCTCTGGTCATGCCAGGCTTTGCCGACGTTGCCTTTCAGGTGGCTGAACTTCTTAAGCTTTGGGTAGCCATGTGCTGGCAGCATTTCAGAATGGGTGTAGATGTTTATCCCTTTGCCCTCAGTTTGCGTAAGCAGTATCTCCAGGGCGTGAAGATTGTGGCCGGTGACAAGAATGCTCTTGCCGTCCACCCTGTCTTCGGACACCCTGACCGGTTCGGGAAGGCCCAGCTGGTCAGTATGAGCCCGGTCGAGAAGCTCCATGGCCTTGACGGTCGCTTCTCCCACGCGAAGCGCAGTGTTGACGTTATCGGCAAGGCTGAAATTGACGTTGGTGAGAGTGGAGTAAAGCGCCTCATGGGTGATTGCATCCACCTCGGGATCGGTATAGCCCAGCTCCCGCGCGTGATGCGCGTAAGCAGCGACGCCCTTGAGGCCGAATATGGTGATGTCCTGAAGACTGGCAATGTCCTCACTCTTGCCACATACACCCACCTCCTTGTCGCAACCTCCCTGCTTGACCTGCTCGCACTGATAGCAAAACATATGCACACTCCTCACAAGATTCTCATTCTCAATAAGTCTATTCTCAACAAGTATAGCCATACTGGTTCGGATAAAACTGACGTGCATCACATTTGGCGATGTGGAAGCGCAACGTAATCCGGGGGTATATGTGAGGGCAAGTTCTTGCACAGACCGTCTTAATCTTTGATATGGAAAGCAGCTGGCATTTTGCGAAT
>Ga0265292_1000767_pt1 | contig 36843 bp, 32 predicted proteins | sample Munlanlewell296A_FD_189080 | JGI IMG/M metagenome (GOLD analysis project Ga0265292, IMG submission 189080) | Leachate microbial communities from a municipal landfill in Southern Ontario, Canada - Leachate well 296A | ecosystem: Engineered > Solid waste > Landfill > Unclassified | place: Canada... | reverse complement strand
AGCAGGAAGATTTCTCATGTTTTTTATTCATACACGAGAAAATGACACAAAAAAGAAACTTTTACAGATTTAAAAGAAAATATTCTTCAACCAAGTTTCGTTAACTATCCCGCCCGGGCAGAGTTTTGGGTGGGAAGAAAGTTATGCCGCTACGTCGAGAGAAGATGAGGGAGAGGGGACATTCGCTTTGCTCATGCGGGTCTGTTTTTTTTGTTGCCACAGGATAAAGCCGAGTCCTCCGGTGAGCAAAATACTTAAGAGAATATAGCGAAGAATAAGGCTTTTATTTTCAGTGGGTAAAGAAATGGTGGAGGGGACGTCTTCCAACCGTTTGAGCTCGAATTGGTCGGGTGCGGTTTGGGTGGCGTATCCACTGACGGTTTCGCCGGGGCTGAATATGGATTTTTTAAGAGTGTCATTGAGATCCAATTTTGCCAGAGAAACCTCAAGTGTAGCTCCGTTTCGATCCAGCAAAACGCTGTTTTTAAAGGGGAGGAGAGATTGAACCGTACCTTGAAGAAAATAATAAATCGGGTTTTGGGAGCCAACGGTTAAATCCGAGGTCCATTCCCAAGGTGAGTTGAGGAAGGCGATTTTTTGAGACGAATTTGTTGATGTTTGTTCTTGGGCACGCGCTTGCGGAATGAGCCATGATATAAGTTTTCCTCGAGGGGCGATTGGCGTTTGCGCCATTTCATCTTCCGCGAGTTCGATACGGGCGTAGGATTGGGCTTCCGGAGAGCCTTCATAGGTTACGTTGTCTTTGAGTGTTCCTTCAAAATCAAAAAGTCGGACTTGGTCGGTGTCGTTGTTGAGGGAAAGATTGGAGTCGATACGATAAATCACGAGAAAATCTTGCGCTTCGATGGTGGTTCCGGCAGGGAAAATATAAGGGGTGCTTCCTTCCTCTTCGTCATCTAGAGACCAATTGCCGAGATCTACGTTGTCTGTTCCCATATTATAAAGTTCAATCCATTCGGTCTCGGTGTCGCTTCCTTCGGGGTTGGGAAGGATTTCGGACAACATGATGTCATCCGAGAGTGTGCCATTGGAGTAGGATTCGGCAGTTTCGCCCGTTTCATCGGTGAGAAGGTTGAGTGCCCCCGGAGTGGGTGATGAGGTCCAACCCCAACCGTCTTCGGCGAGCGCCATGGGGATAAAAAGGAACAGCGCAAAAAATGCGCAAACCCGTTGTAAATTTTTCATAAAAATAAGGTTAAAAAATAAAATTTTTGCGGGATTTGTGAAAGCGCCTCAACGATAACATTTGAGTTATGACAAAAACGTTAAAAAAAGATGAACCACAACAGATTTGCGTAGAAAATTTGTTGTTTGAGTAGTGATTGAATTTTCAGCGATTGATTGATATTCAGTTTTTTTTAACGCACTTCACTTTAATCTTCGTATAAGACCCAATTCCAAAAGCGGATCCTTAAATCTCTAGCGTAAATTTTTAATATTTCCCCTTCCCATTCATCGGATTCTTTTTTTGGCGTCGGTGGGGTTTCTTTTGGAAAAACGAGAGGACCTAGTATGAAATGCATTTCTGGGCCCCTTTTTACAGGAGGGTTTTCGTTGTTGCTATCATCGTTATAATCATCGTCGTAATCCCTTAATTCAGACATATCTATTTTTGATTAAATATAATCAATACCATCAAACTCGTAAATCGTCAACTTTTAACTTGACTGTTTTTTGCGCCATTATTTTGTCAGGTGAAATTCTTAATTTTTCCCATCCCTTTCCCCTTTTTTGCTTCTTGACTTATTTTCCCGGACTCCAGTATCGTTAAGCTAGATTTTTATATAGTCTTTGTTTTGCCTTTTTAATCTGATTCTTTCTTAAAATTTTGATCTTGTTGATTCGTTTACTTTTAGATTTTGATTTGTTGATGCGTTCGATTTGATCTAAGAAAGATCCCTTTTGGGAGGGGAAAAGGTATGCAGAGGCGTTTAAAGCCCCCCTTTTTATGCCGGAAATCAGTACTTTATTATTGTTGGGTTTGGTTGGGCTCCTCGGAGGAGCCGCTGGTGGTTATCAGATTCGTTCGAAAAAGCTTCGTGAGGAGGAAGCGCGAGTTTCGGAAAAGACGAGACATGAGCTTCAAGAAGCGAATTCCAGATCCAAGGAACTTTTATTCGACGCTAAAAATGAGGCGTTGAGAATTCAGGAAGAAGCCAAGAAAGAAGAGCGTGAAAAGCGTGTTCAGCTCGATAAGATGGAAAAGCGTATTGAGACCAAAGAAGAGACGCTCGATAAACAACTTCGTGAAGCGGAAAAAACCAAAACCGAGCTCGAATCCAAGGTTGTGGCGGTTCGTTCTCTTAAGGAAGAAGTTCAGAAATTATATGAACAACAGAAGGGGCAGCTTGAACGCGTGGCCAGTTTGTCTAAAGATGAGGCGCGGGAATTGTTGTTGAAAAAAGTGGAAGAAGAAGCCAAAGAAGATCTCATCGCACAGATTCGAAAAACGGAAAAAGATTTGCACGATGAAGCGGAATTGCGTGCCCGCAGTATGATTGTGGACGCGATTCAAAAATACGCGGCCGAGACCACGATGGAATCCACAGCCACGATTGTGAATATTCCGAACGATGAGATGAAAGGTCGCATCATTGGTCGTGAAGGACGTAATATTAATACGTTTGAAGAGCTCACCGGAATTGATGTGATTGTGGATGATACGCCGGGGTCGATTGTGATTTCCGGGTTTGATTTGGTGCGTCGCTATGTGGCTAAAATTGCCCTCGAACGTTTGGTTGAGGATGGACGTATTCATCCGGCCCGCATTGAGGAAGTGGTGAAAAAAGCCAAAGAAGAAGTGACTCAATTGATCCGTGAATTGGGAGAAAAAGCCGCGTTTGAGGCCGGAGTGGTTGGGTTGCCCGTGGAATTACTCAAGCTTTTGGGACGTCTTAAATTTCGTACGAGTTATGGCCAAAATGTGCTCAAACACTCGATGGAAGTGGCCTTTTTGGCTGCGTCATTGGCTACGGATTTGGGAGCGGATGGGGCTTTGTGTCGAAAAGCCGGGTTGCTTCATGATATTGGCAAGGCCATGGATCATGAAATTCAGATGCCGCATTCGTTGATCGGGCGTGATATTTTAAAGAAATTCGGGTTACCGCGCGAGCTTGTTCATTGCGTGGAAGCGCATGAAGGTGATTGTTTTGCGGAGACGATTGAAGCTAAAATTATTCAAGTGGCGAATCGAATTTCCGAGTCTCGACCCGGAGCCAATAAGGAAAATCTTGAAAATTTCGTAAAACGTTTGCGTGAAATTGAGACGGTTGCGAATTCGTTTGAAGGTGTGCGTAAATCGTACGCGGTTCAGGCCGGGCGCCAAGTGCGCGTGTTTGTGGAACCGTCGGTCATCGATGACCTCCAAGCTGCCAAAATGGTGCACCGTATTGCCGCTCAAATCGAGGATCAACTCCAATATCAAGGTGAAATCAAGGTGGATGTGATTCGAGAGATTCGAGTGGAGGACGTGGCGAAATAAATTTTCCTTGACTCCCTTAGCACTCTCAAATATAGTGTGCTAGCTTTTTTAGTTTTTAACCTTATTTTTATATGGAGAAAGTTACGCTTCAGCCTTTAAACGATGGGTTGGTGGTGGAACGTCTCAAGGAAGACGAAGTCACTGCTTCCGGGATTGTTCTTCCCGAGTCGGCAAAAGAAAAACCTCAAAAAGGGAAAGTTCTCGCCATTGGTGCGGGGAAATTAAATAATGAAGGGAAACGAATTCCCATGACCGTCAAAGTGGGGGACACGGTTCTTTTTACCAAATACGGGCCCACAGAAGTGAAACACGAGGGAAAAGAATTGCTTTTTTTGAATGAAAGCGATGTGCTCGCGATTCTTGGATAATTTAAAATCTAAAATTTAACATTTAAAATTTTTCTATCATGTCTAAACAGGTTCAATACGGCGACGCGGTTCGCCAAAAAATGATCAATGGCGCCAAACGCTTGGCCGATGCGGTTCGCATCACCATGGGGCCCAAGGGTCGCAATGTGGTTCTTGATAAAAAATATGGAGCTCCCACCATCACGAACGATGGTGTGACCATTGCAAAAGAAATCGATCTCCCGGATCCGTTTGAAAATATGGGAGCACAACTCGTGAAAGAAGTGGCGACCAAAACCAATGATGTGGCCGGAGATGGGACCACGACTGCCACGGTATTGGCGTACGCCATCATCACCGAAGGATTCCGCAATCTCGCGGCCGGAGCCAATCCGATTGCTTTGAAGCGCGGGATCGACAAAGCGGTGAAAAAAATCGTGCATGAATTGGGTGAAATGAAAAAAGACATCAGCACTCCGGAAGAAGTGGCGCAGGTGGCCACGATTTCCGCCCAAGATCCGGAAGTGGGCAAATTCATTTCCATGGCCATGGAAAAGGTCGGGAATGATGGCGTGATCACGGTGGAAGAATCTCAGACTTTTGGGCTCGATATGGAAGTGGTGGAAGGAATGCAATTCGACAACGGGTATATTTCTCCTTATATGGTTACGGATTCGGGACGTATGGAGGCGACCTATGAAAATGCAAAAATTTTAATCACGGATAAGAAAATTTCGTCCGTGCAAACCATTCTTCCTTTGTTGGAAAAATTGGCACAGGGCGGGAAAAAAGAGCTCGTGATCATTGCCGAAGATGTGGACGGGGAAGCGCTTGCCACCATGGTGGTGAATAAACTTCGAGGCACGTTCAGCATGCTTGCGATCAAGGCCCCGGCATTTGGGGATCGACGTAAGGAAATTCTTAAAGATATTGCGGCGTTGACCGGAGCAACCGTGATTTCCGAAGAAGTGGGTTTGACGCTTGAGAATGCGGATTTGACTCATCTTGGAGAAGCGCGAAAAGTGATTGCCACCAAAGATGACACCACGATTGTGGAAGGCGCCGGCAATCAGAAGGCCATCGATGCTCGCGTGGCGGAAATTAAGGTTACGCTCGATCACACCACATCGGATTTTGATAAAGAAAAACTCACGGAACGCTTGGCGAAATTGTCCGGAGGTGTTGGCATTATCAAGGTCGGTGCAGCCACGGAAGTGGAGCTTAAGGAAAAGAAACATCGCATTGAAGATGCGTTGTCTGCGACTCGTGCGGCTGTGGAAGAGGGGATTGTGGCCGGAGGAGGAACCGCTTTGTTGCAAGCCGCCAAGATTCTCGATGCGCTCAAAGGGGCGGATATGGATGAAACCACGGGAATCGCGATTGTGAAAAAAGCCCTCGAGTCTCCGGTGTTCCAAATCGCGCAAAACGCGGGGAAAGAAGGTGCGGTGATCGTGGATATGGTTCGCAATGCCAAGGCCGGACAAGGCTATGACGCTGAAAAAGGCGAAATGGTCGATATGATCAAGTCTGGGATTGTGGATCCGAAAAAAGTCACGCGCTCCGCGTTGGAAAATGCCGCGTCATTGGCCGGAATTTTCTTGACCACCGAAGCCGGGGTGACCGATATTCCGGAGGATAAGAAAGAAGGCGGTCATATGGGAGGAATGGGTGGAATGCCGGGCGGGATGGATATGATGTAGTTTTGGTTTTAAATTCACGTGAAAAAGGGGGCAAGCGATTGCCCTCTTTTTGTAGAGGAAAGAAGAATGCGAATATTATTGGAGAATTTAAGCGTTAATTACACTCATGGTTTTGGCCTGTGGTTTGTAAGTACCGTTCATCTTTAGCATGGCCTCAAACGAGGCGTTGAATGTTTCATTGTTTGTTAAAATTCCTGAAACCTCGGCGGAGTTGGTTGGGCAATGGGGGTATCGATTTTGGGCGACTTGAGTGTGATAGTGATGATTGTTTAAAAGATTCACTTGGAATTGGAGATATTTTCCCCATGTCTCTCGGGCGTCCGAAGTGTTGGAGTTTTGGTTGATTTCCGGATGTTGCTCGCGGAAAAAGAGCATCATGTTTTCCCAATAAACATCCCATTCGTTTCCCAAGGTGGCGAGGTCGGCATCGGCCAAGAGTTTGGCGATAGCGATGGCGCGCGGATTTCTGAAAATTTGAGGATCGATGGATATTCCGTATTTGGAAGCGAGATCTTCCATTTTTGTTTGTAAGGTTGGTGCGGGGCCTTTTCCGGTCCCGAATTCCCGTACAACTTGTTGGAGATGGGTCTCTGTCCCTTTTCCAACGACCGGAGTCCAGGTTCCGAGCTCGGCGATTTTGGCGATTTCGATGTCCTCGGCAGTGAATTGTCCGCTTGCCACCATTTTTGGAATAAGCCATGTTAAGGAACGTTTTTCATTTCCTCCGTTGTAATCGGGATCCGAAGAATTTTCTTGTTGGTCATAGTCATGGCTCCCGGCGAAAAGACGACATAAATCCGCATTTTCTTCTTTCCTTTCGGCTAAAGGGGAATCTTGGTTTTTCTGTTCCGCTTCGAGTAATTGGGCGATTTCTTGCATGACAAAATCCGTGTGGTTTCTTTTATGATAGGGTTTTTCATATTTTGCCCAATCTTTTCCAATGTTGAGATTTGGAGCGGTTCCTTTTTCGTAACTATCAATATGTTTAAGACATTCATCAATGAGAGCTCGGATGGTTGTTTGTTTGGGTGTTTCTTTTTGGACTTCCGGAGGAGGCATAAATTTTTATTTTGATTTTCAATCTGTGAATTATACCACATTTTAAGGTCTTTTTTTAGGCTTTGGGGTTTCATTTGTGCTGAATTTGTTGTATAATAATAAGATTTTAAAAGCCCTTATTATGGATATTGACGCACTTTTGGCTCAGGTGGTGGTGCATCACGCCCCGGATCTTCACCTCAAGGTGGGGCAGCCGCCCGTGATTCGTCTCCCGAGTGGAGATCTGTTTGTCACGGATAAAATGGGGCCGTTGACCGAGTCGGCGCTCCGAGAAGTGGCGCAAAAAGTGGCGGGCCCGGATAAATTCGCGTTGTTTCAAAAACAAAAAGAAGTTGATTTTTCTTATGGTTCAGCCGAGTCCGGACGTTTTCGTGTGAATTTATATTTGGATAAAGAGGGGATTGCCATGGCGTTTCGCTCGATTCCGGAAAAAGCACCTACGTTGGAGGAGATGGGATTGCCGTCGATCCTTGCCGATTTTGTCATGAAACCGCGAGGGTTGGTTTTGGTGACCGGGCCTACGGGAAGTGGAAAATCGACCACGCTCGCGGCCATGATCAATCACGCCAACACGCATCGAAAATGTCATATCATCACCATCGAGGATCCGATTGAGTTTGTGCACGAACCCAAGTCTGCGCTTATCACACAGCGCGAGGTGTCGGCTCACACGGATTCGTTTGCCACCGCGATTCGTTCGTCGCTTCGCCAGGACCCGGATGTGATTTTGGTGGGGGAAATGCGCGACCTTGAAACCATTGCCGCAGCCATCACCTTGGCGGAAACCGGGCACCTTGTTTTGTCCACTTTGCACACTTCTGACGCTCCGCAAACCGTAGATCGTATGATCGATGTATTCCCCGCGTATCAACAACAACAGATTCGGGCAGAGCTTTCTGCGTCCTTGCTGGCTGTGGTGGCGCAGACGCTTGTTCCGCGCACGGACGGACACGGTCGCGTGTCGGCGTTTGAGATCATGGTGGTGAATGATGCGATTCGAAATTGTATCAAAGAAGGCAACACGCATCAGATTTATTCCATGATGCAAATCGGTAAGAGTGAAGGAATGCAAACCTTGGATGATTCGTTGGCGCAACTTGTGGGGCAAGGGCTTATTTCTAAAGATGCTGCGTTGGCCAAAGTGCATGATACGGAAGCTTTTAATCGTAAATTAGTTTAATTATGAGTGATTTTTCCCCTTTTATTGATGAAATTTTTGCCGGGATTGCTTTGGAAGAGCGAGAACGTTTTTTGAAAGGAGAGGAGGTGTGGAATCGAAAAACGATTCCTGAGGGAGAGATGATTTTTGAAGAAGGGGTGAAAAGCACGGATTTGTATCTGATTTTGAAGGGACGCGTGGAAATTTCGAAACAAATCGGAGACGATCAGTCGCATAAAAAGATTTTGGCGGTGCTCGTGCCCGGGTCTCTTTTTGGAGAAGGCGCGTTGTTGTCCGATAAGCCGCGTTCTGCGGCGGCGAAAGCGTTGGAAGAGGTGGAAGCGTTGATTCTTACCAGGGTTTCTTTTTATGATTTTTTGAAAAAAAGTCCGGAAAAAGCGATGGCGCTGTTGGTCGGGTTGTTAAAAGTGCTCAATCAACGGTTGCAAACCACCAATCAAGAGTTGGTCACCTTGTATGAAATCGCTCAGTTGGTGAGTCATTATCGGCAAGATATTCCGGGGCTGATTCGAGAAATCGGGCTGAAAATGGAAAATATGGCGCAAGCGGAACGGGGAATCATTGTGTTGAAAAATAAAGCGACCGGAAAATTGGAGATTCCCGCGAGTTGGGGCGAATTTTTACTTTCCGAACAAGAGTTGGGAGCGGCTGAACGCGAATTGGGAAAGGAAAGGGGAGTGCTTAAAGGGGGGCGGTTGATTTTGGCGATTCAAAATATTGCCGGGAAGGAATTGGGCTTTATGGTTATGGAACAGGAAGAATGGACGATTGAAGAGCAAAAAATTGCGCGGGCCATCGCGGATCAACTCGGCATTGCGATCGCGGATTATGAATTCATGGCGTCCGAGGAGGATCGGTCACGACTGAAGAGAGAGAAAATACAGTTTTAGCTTGTCATTTTTGCGAATTCTGGAATCCGGATTTTATTGACACGCATGCGGTTTTTTTGATATAAAAAGAACCTTTTTGAGTGATTATTGAAAATAATAAATTATGACACAATCTTCTGGTGAGGTAGGGGGTGTGGGAGAAAATGAATATCGGCCTTTTCCTGTCGGGTACGATGATCCTGAGAAATTTTTCGGTCTTTCGTCTCAAACGGCTCGCGATTTGAAGATTAAAAAATTTGCAGGACATTTCGTCCCTTTGGATAGGATGGATGATTCATTCATTTATTTTTTGAGTCGGCCTTTTGTTTCTCAACAAGAAATTGCCGCATTAAGTCAAACACAAGAAATATTGAGAAATGATTCGCGTGTTCGCGAAATATTGAGTCGATGTTTGGCTTTTTTAGATTTTTTAACAAGAGGTTTCGGTGAATCCATACACTCACTCATTCAAACGAATCACTCTTACGAAAATGACAAAAAAACGTTAAAGATGAATGAGCTACAAGCTTGTGGCGTTGCTCAGAATTTTATTTCTCAGGTCAATGATATCCAACAAGCTTTGGGGAATTTGATTTCATCTCAGCCTTTGCCAGAAGAAGCTGGTTCTCCTTCAATGCTTCAAGCATTGCTTTCAAATTTGGATATTTTTTTGAAGCAAGTAAAACAAATCGCAGATCGAATTCATTTTTATCCTGCGAAGAGGTTTTTAGGGATTACATTGTCTCCTTTGACTTTTGAATATCAAAAATCGGATGAAAAACACGGGACTTTAGGTCCGGTGTCCGATCTTTGTACGTTGAGTGAGGATCTTCGTTCTTTGGATATTAAGCAACAAGAATTTTCTTATTGGTTACGGGTTTTTTGTGCCATGGCGAAATTTCAAGAAAAATGTAAGGATTGGTTGAGTGAAACTGGGCTTCAAGAAGAGGGGAAAAAGGATGAAGGTGAGTCAAATGGGGTAGGGCGATTTGCGGTGGAGGGGTTGCATCATCCTAGAAGAGCTTATGAGGCTAAAACGCGGGAGGGTGTGGTTTCTGTTCCGCAGGAGCGATTGGTTTTTGATCCTCAGTATAAAATTATTGTTTTTGCCGGGGTGAATGGTGGGGGGAAAACGCATGTTGTTCAGGCGATCACTTGGGCTCATATTATGAATCAAGTGGGTGCGCCTGTTTTCGGGAAAGAAGGGACTGAGGTGCCGATGGTTTCCGGTATTTTAACGCACCAGCCTCGAGATACGGGAGTTCAAAAGAAAAAAGAGTTGGAAGGAGGGGATGATATTGGGAAATGGGGTGAAGATTTGACTGACTTAAGGGGGCTGTGTGATCAAGCTAAGCCCGGGACATTGGTAGTGATTGATGAGATGGTGTTGGCTACAGACCAGAGCGGGCTGGAGTCGTATGTTCAAGAAATTCTTCATGATTTTGTTGAAAAAGGAGCCAGGGTTTTATTGGTTACGCATAATGCGCAAATTATTTATTCTCTTGCGGCTCAAGATAATTGTTTGGTGTTTGAAGCCGGGGTGAAAGATGGAGGGAAAAAGCCCACTTATCAATTTAGTCAACGTACAATGGAGACATTGACCAAGCCAGAGGAGTATGAAGCAATAAGAGGGGCTATTTTTCATAAGATTTGGAGAAAAGGAGCTGTGGCTGGGGCCGAGACTCCGAGTGTTTGATTTTTCGCAATTCTCTTTGAAACCGATTTCTTCTTTGGTATGATTTTCTTATGGATGACATTACCCTTCCCCACGAGACTATGTCCGACGATGATGATCCGTTTTTGATTCGGCCCATTAAGACCGATGACGACGATTCGACTTCAACGCCGGGTTCTTCGAGTCCTGCGAACGGTGTGATTTCCGCTCCTGCGGTTTCGGCAACTGAGGCGGGCAATCATGTCAGCATTCAATTTTCAAAATTTGTGCAACTCGTGGCTAATCACGGGTACTGGGATGTGGTGGAGAAAAATGCGGATGAAAAAGTGATTTTGAGCGGAGATTTGCTCACGGATTTAGCGAATGCAGAAGATCGAAGTAAAGAGAAACGATTGCCGTTGATTTTTATGGCAGGGCTTTTGATTGGAATTGTGCTCACGTATATTATTTTAAAATAATTTTATGTATAAACGCGTTTTATTAAAGTTTTCGGGCGAGGTTTTGGCCGGCAAACGAGGCGATTTTTTTGATTTTGATGTGGTGGAGCGTGTGGCCAAAGAAGTGGTGATGCTTCATAAAAAAGGCATTCAGGTCGTGATTGTGACCGGAGGCGGCAACATTTGGCGCTATCGAGACAATACGGGAAAAGGGATTCCTCGTGTGGAATCGGATTTTTTGGGAATGATTTCTACGGTCATGAACAGCGTGGTGTTGCAATCCGCACTCGAACGATTGGGAGTGGAGGCGCGCGTGCTGTCTGCGTTGCCGGTGGCTGAGGTGGCGGAACCTTATGTTCGTCGAAAAGGATTGAAGCATTTGGGCGAAGGGCATGTGCTTTTATGTCCCGGAGGCACCGGACGTCCGTTTTTTACCACGGATACGGCGGCCGCGATTCGGGCGTTGGAATTGCAGTGTGATGTGTTGTTGAAGGCCACTAAAGTGGACGGTGTGTACGATTCGGATCCGATGAAAAACAAGAAAGCGAAAAAATTTCAGACCATTTCATTTGATGAAGTGTTGGAGCGCAATTTAGGGGTTATGGATGCCACATCCACGGCGTTGTGTCGCGAAGGCAAGTTGCCGGTCGTGGTTTTTGATTGGAATAAAAAAGGTAATTTATGGGCTGCGGTTCAAGGCAAAAAAGTCGGAACTTTGGTTCATGTTTAATATTTAATTTTCTTTTATGCTTACAGATCCTGTTATTGCGATTGCAGTTGCGGAATTTGAAAAAGTTTTAAATCATCTCAAAGAGGAGTTTTCACGATTGCAAGTCGGGCGTGCGAACGCCGCGTTGGTGGAGCATGTGATGGTGGAGGCGTATGGCAGTGTGCAACCGCTTAAAAATGTGGCGAGCATCAGTGTGCCGGATGCGAAAACCATTCAAATCCAACCGTGGGATCGTTCTATTTTGTCTGCGGTGGAAAAAGCGATTCAGGTGTCGGACCTCGGACTCAATCCGGTGAATCGTGGAATAGCGATTTTGCTCAATATCCCGGCTCTCACAGAAGAGCGTCGTCGCGATTTGGTGAAAGTGGTGAACACGCTTGCGGAAAACACGCGCATTTCGGTGCGCAATATTCGTCAGACCGCACATTCCAAGTTTAAGGAGATGAAGCAAAACAAACAAATCAGTGAAGATGAAGAAACCGGTGCACAGAAACAACTTCAAACCAAAGTGGATGAGGCCAATGCCAAGATCATGGAAATGGCCAAGGCCAAAGAAGAGGGAGTGATGACGGTTTAAGGGAGGGGGTTAGGAAGTATATGTCGTGGTGAGCTTGTCGAACCACACATTCACCAGTAAGCTTCTTTGTGAGGTCACCCATTCGACAGGCTCAGGGTGACATTAGTTATTGATCATTAGCCATTGTTCATTCTTCCATGCATTTCCTTCTCACTGTTCTCGCCTTTCTCGTTATTTTTTCCGCGTTGATTTTGGTTCACGAATGCGGTCATTTTTTTATGGCCAAACGACAGGGGATTAAGGTCGAAGAGTTTGGGTTGGGATTGCCACCGAGGATCTGGGGAAAAAAGTGGGGTGAAACGCTTTATTCATTCAATTGGATTCCGTTTGGCGGGTTTGTAAAAATGTTGGGCGAAGACGCGGGACGAATTTCTTTAAAACGCTTCAATCCCAAGAATTTTGCGCATAAAACCGTGTGGCAACGTATTACCGTGGTGGTGGCCGGAGTGGTGATGAATTTTGTGTTTGCGTGGTTGTTGTTTTCCATCGGATTTGGTGTGGGCATGCAGCCGTTGATTGTGACTGGGGATGGGCTTTTGGCGAGCATCGCTTCGCATCAAATTAAGGTGGTGGACGGGGTTTTGGTGGATAAAGTGGACGAGGGATCTTGGGCCGAATTGAATGGATTTAAGGAAGGAGATCGGATTTTAACGGTGAATGAATTGCCGATTTCGAGTATGAATATGGATACTTTTTTGACGTTAATGGATTCGGACGAGGGTTTTACATTGAATGATAAAACGTTCATGCCGGATGCGGAGTTTTCTTCTCCTGGATTGGCGTTTGATTTGCTTGAATTGCCTCGGGTGGAATTGATCTCAGTGGAGGCGGGAGCTCCTTTGCAGATCGGGGATAGGATTCTTTCCATCAATGGGGAAGCGGTTTTTTACGCAGAGGATTTGGCCGGGATGTTGGCACAGGCGAATGTGGGGGGCTCGACTCACAGCGTTATTTTTGAATTTGTTCGAAACGGGGAAACTCAACGTGTCGATTGGCCGCTGCCCGTGACCCGTCGGGTTTTGATTTCGGATGTGCTTTCAGATTCTCCGGCTGAGGAAGCGGGAGTTTTGGAAGGGGATCTTTTGCTTCGAGTGGATGGGATTGAGGTTTATACCGCGGAAAATGCGTTGGCCATTGTGGAGGCAAGTGAATTGGAAACGGTTCAATATGAGGTTCAGCGCGGGGTTGAGGTGGTGATTTTGACCATGACACGAAATGAAGACACGGGATTGATTGGGGTGTATTTGAGCTCGGTTTTTGAATCTTTAAATCTTCCTTTTTCTTATTATGATGGGATTGAAACCGCGTCGATTCTCTCGATTGAAAATGTTCGTTATTCTTGGTTCGATGCTCCGTTTGTGGCGTTTCATGAGATGAAGCAAGTGACGTGGTACACGGCCAAGATGACGGCGGGTGTTTTTTCTAAGATTTTTATGACCGCTCAAGTGCCGGAAGGGGTTTCCGGGCCTGTGGGGATTGCGCAAATGACAGGTACTCATGTGGATGAAGGATGGGTTGCCTTGATTCGTTTTACTGCGTTGTTGTCGTTGAGTTTGGGAGTGATCAATTTATTTCCGTTTCCGGCGCTCGATGGCGGGCGACTTTTCTTCTTATTGCTGGAAGGAATTCGTGGCAAACCCGTTCCTGCTAAATTCGAGAATTGGCTGCATTTTTTTGGGTTTTGGTTGCTGATCATGGTGCTCTTTTTGGTGACGTTTCAGGACTTGGGCCGATTATTTGCTTGATTTAGTAAATATTTTTTGATAGAGATTAGGTACATTAATTTTTTTAACTTTTTTTAAAATGGAAGAGTTAAAGTCCCTAGAAGATCGCATTCCAGAGAAAATGGACTCTTTAATAAGACTTTTTCAAACCCAGAATCCCGAAGCAGAAAATTTTTTTTTATGTTAGAGAATCCAGAACCAGGCAAGCCGCTGGAAGGGTATTTATCCGGGTCTCCATCTGTTCTAAGACTTTTTTTTGATTTTTTAAGTACATGCGGATCGATTGGGTCATTGCGGTTAGAGGTTACTTCCCAAAGTATTCATAGAACATATTTTAATCTTTATGAAGATAGAGGGCAAAAATCGGTGGTGAGTTGGACGAGCCAAGCTCGATCTACTCAGGAAGATTCTGTTCGCAATTTGAATAGATATCTTAATGATTCTCGTTTAGCATGGAATCAGCATTTGAGGCATGCGGGTTAAGTCACATCTATCGTTTTGTATAATTTTCTCTTGTTTCGATTTGAGTGGCTCAGTATTATAGGATCCCTGTCACCCTTGAATTTTATGTCCGATTCTTTTCGCGATTTTTGGATCCAAGTTTTGACCGCGCTCGAGCCCAAGATTAAGCGTTCGGATTTTTTGACGTGGTTTCAGCACACCGCGATTGTGAAACGAGAAGGGGAGACGATTACGGTGGGTTTTCCGATCACTCTTTCTCGAGATTGGGTGGCGAATCGCAATCATAGCCTTCTTTTTGAAGCCATTCAGTCTCTCGATTCTACGATCAAGCGCATTCATTATGAAGTGGATGGAAAGTTGGGCCAACCTGATGATTTGCGGTCCGTGGATGTAAATTCGGTGTTGAAGGGATTAAAAAACGTGAAAAAAGTTCGCAATAAAGAAGAATACACCGTGACCAACGAGGGCGTTCGTAGTAAAGCGCTCAATTCCAAATACACGCTCGATAATTTTATTATTGGATCTGAAAATCGATTGGCTCATGCCGCATGTTTGGCGGTTGGGCGTCGTCCCGGAGGTGCGTACAACCCGTTGTTTGTGTATGGAGACGTGGGGTTGGGGAAAACCCATCTTTTGCAGGGCACCGGAAATGAAATTTTACATCGCAATCCGAATGCCGTGGTGATTTATATGACCTCCGAACGGTTTACGAATGAGATTGTGGAAGCGATTCGAAAACAGGGAGCCAAAGATTTTAAAGCTCGTTATCGCCATGTGGATTGTTTGATCATCGATGACATTCAGTTTTTGGCGCATAAGGAACGGACGCAGGAGGAATTTTTTCATACGTTCAATGAACTCTACGATGCCAATAAACAGATTATTATCAGCGCGGATCGGCCGCCCAAGGAGTTGAAGGATATTCAGGATCGGTTGATCAGCCGGTTTGAAATGGGAATGATTGTGGATGTGCAGTTTCCGGATTATGAAACGCGGTTGGCGATTTTGCAGGCTAAATGTCGAGAACATCAGGTTTTGCTCCCGACCGAGGTTTTGGATTTTATCGCGTACAATGTGCATCACAGCATTCGTGAGTTGGAGGGCGTTTTGATGCAGGCGATTGCGCAATATGAGTTGGAGCAAATCACGCCCACGGTTCGGTCTGTGGCCGGAATTTTGAAAAAATTAAATCGAGGAGGGGAATTTGCTGTGGTGGACGATGGGCGAGAACATAAATCGTTGGCCAAGACGCCGGATGAGGTGATTTCGATTGTGGCGGATTATTTTAAGCTGACTAAAAGTGATCTTATCGGGCCGGTGCGCAAAAAAGAAATTTTATTGCCGAGACAAATTGCCATGTATTTGATTCGAAAAGATCTGGCTGCCTCGTTGGAGCAAATCGGTGAAGAATTTGCGCGCAATCATACAACCGTGATGCACTCGATTGAGAAGGTGATTAAACTTTTACGAAAAGATCATAAAGTGGTGCGGGATGTGAACGCGCTGAAGCAGGAGATGGGGCTATAATTTTTCCTTTACACTCTCCCCGTTTTTGGTTATTTTAAGCCCATCTAGGCGCTTTTCATTTTTTTATGGTTCACGCTCGTCATCCTTATCTTCGCAAAAGACGTGGGTCCAAGGAGTTTCTTTGGCCGTTTTTACTGATTATTTTTGTCGGAATTATTATTGTGTTGGCGATTCAGTTGTTTTGCAATTTTCTTGATCAGCGTGAAATTGAGCTCAAAAATAAGATTTATCTTTATCTTGATCAGGGCACGGCCACGATTTTGCCGTGGGGCGCGACCGAATGGACCAAAGCGTATTCCGGGCAGTTGGTGCTTGAAGGGGATCGACTCGGGCTCGGGCGTTCCAGTCGAGGGGTTTTAACTTTTTATAATGGAACTGTGGGGCGATTGGATGCGGATTCGAGTTTGGAAATCAATAAAATAATTGCCGGAGACGATTCGGATCAAGTGAATTTGACGCTTCAAAACGGACGTATTTGGCTCAATATGGTGGAAAGTGCGGAACAAAATTTGAATTTTGTGGTGGAGACGGACAATTTACGCATCACGTCGTATCGTGCAATTTTTGAAGTGGAATTGAGTGATCTTGAGAATGTGCGTGTGACCGAAGGAGAGGTTTTGGTGGAAGTGTTTGAGCCGGATTCGGATCGGAAAGTGGTGCTTGAACAAGTGAAAGTGGGGGTGGGGCAACAAGTTGAAATCACGGCGAGCGATCTTGAGAAAATGGTGGCGCGTGAATCGATTTCATTGTTGGAAGCGGTGGATAATGAGTGGGAAGTGAGTGATTGGTATGTATGGAATTCTTCTCAAGATATGGATCCCACCGTGTATGAAGTGGAGGAATCGATTCCGACCACGGAAACGACAGAGATCACGGAAGAAATTCCGACGACAGATGTGGAAACTCCCGTTGAGACGATTGAACCCGTGGTCGAGAATGCGGTGCCTGTGATTGCCATTACTTTTCCGACGGATAATCCGTATACCTTACCTACGGGCGAAACATCGGTGACTATCGAGGGTACGGCGAGTGCGGATACCGTGAGTGTTACGGTGACCAATTATGATGAAAACGGAGTGGCTTCCGCGTACACATTGCAGTCGTATGTGGCTGGAGCGACCACGTGGAAATACAATGCGTTTTACGGGTATGGAAATTTGAGAGAAGGCAGAAATCGCTTTATGATTGTGGCGCGAAATGAAGAGGATTTGCCGAGCACGTCGATTGAGTTGATTGTGGAAGTGCCGGAAGGGGCGTTCACGGCTTTGGAGGAGGAGGAAGTGACGGAGACGCCGGTTGAAGATGAAACCACGACAATCGAGGTTTCACCGGAAACCGTGCCCACGGAGGAGACACCCATTGAGCCTGCTTTAAATGGCGTTGTGGGTACGCCCTCGGTGACGTTGTTGAATGATGAATCCGCTCCTGCGGCATGGCCTTATACCACGAGCGCGGCCGAGGTTTTGATTGAGGGGACGGTGGGGCTCGAGGCTGTGGCGGTGTATGTGAATGACTTTAAACTCACTAAATTTGTGGTCGGAAGCGGGTCGTGGAATTATTACGCCAAACTTGATTTTGGAAATTATAAAATCGGAGACAATTCGTACACGGTTTATGCTGAAGATTCGGACGGGAATCGCAGCGCGGCGTTTACGTTTTCGATCTATTATGAGGCGCCTTAATATTTATTTATTTTATTTATGAAAAAAATTTTAAGAATTTTGGAACACTTATTTGTTCTTTTGGTCGTTTTTCTTTTTACTGCATCAGTAGTTCGAACCCATAGGGAAGATGCCACCGAACAGGTCACCGGGTATGGAGCGGTGAGTTGTGTGAATCCTTCTGTCCCCGAGGGTTTTCTTTATCAAAATCATAAAGAGAATATCCCGGATGAGTATCTTTTAGCCTCGGATTATCAGGCTATTTATCGAAATGGGGGGATGTTTGATGGGGATTTTTATTGCTTGGATTCAGGGGAGAATGCGGAAAAGGTGGTCTATTATAATTTTAATCCCGGATATGGGATTGTCGGGGGGTGGTCTTCACGAGATGCGTTTGTTTGCGGAAATCAATATCTCATTGTGGATGCCGGAGATGCGTTTGGAGAGAAAGTTTACGGACCTTTTGATTTGGTTCCAGAGGTTCAATGAGGATTACCTTAACCATTCTTGGATGTTTTGGTTGTGTTCTTCGAGCGTGGTTCCGTAATGGGCTTGGCCGGTTTCTTGATCATTGAGGTAAAACCAATAATCGCTGGCCTCGGGATTGAGTGCGGCTTCGAGGGAGGCGAGACCCGGATTACTGATGGCGGTCGGGGGGAGGCCTTTGTATTGTCGAGTGTTATAAGGGGAATTGAGATCGAGGTTTTCTTCGAGCGATTGATCGGGCTCTAAGGCATAAATTAAAGTGGCGTCCGCGCCCAAGGCCCAGTCGCTGTCGAGTCTTTTCCATAAAATACCGGCAATGATCGGGCGGTCTCCATCGAGAAAAGCCTCGCGTTCCACAATCGATGCCATGATCACAATGTCATTGAGAGATCGGCCACTGGCCGTGATTTTTTCAAGATTTTCAGGAGAAAGAAATTTGGCTTCAAAGGTGTCTAAGAGTCGAGTGATCATTTCTTTACATGTGAAAGTTGAAGGATTGATATAATAGGTTTCCGGGAAAAGATATCCTTCAAATGAAGCGACGAGGCTTCCCTCGTTTTGCAAGAGCCATGGATAGGGAAATACGTAAAAATCGGTGTCATTAAGATAGATTTGATAATCTTGGACTGCGGTGGTGAATTCTCCGGATTGAATGAGCCCCATGTCTACGAGCCGTTCATCGATGGCTTGAATGGTCCATCCTTCGGGAATGGTGAGCGCCATTTGGCCTTTTCCACTGGTGATGTTGTTTACGATTTCCATGGGGGTCATGGAAGGGGAAAGAACAAAGCGTCCGGATTGAATTTCGTTTCCCAAGTTTTCGTGACGGAGATACCAGTAAAAAAAGAAACCGTTTGAAATGAGATTTTCTTGTTTGAGGTTTTCGGTCACGGTTTTTCCCGAGTCTCCGGGTTGAATGTCGAAAACAAAATTTTCCGTATTTGAAGCGTCGGATGGGGTGTTGAGCCAAGTGCCATAATAAGCGGGGACGCCTTTAATGCCCAAGAGGATTCCGGCGGCGATAAGGACGATGATGACGTAGATTTTGAGAGAGGGATGGCGCATGGGGGGGGATTAGTATGAAGTATTTGGTATGGGAGGAGAGAAGAAGGGAAAATGCAGGGAGATGTCCCTTATAAAATCTGTGCGTGCGCAGACTTTTCTTGAGAAAAAATGAGGGAAAGCTCACTTCGTTCGTGTCTGGTTGACAGGTTTTTATGTAAATTTTGGCTGGAATAATTCCAATCTGATAATCCCGTACTAGTACGGCGCTTTAATCTTTTAAATTATACAATAATTTATTGAGATAAAAATGATTTGAATATCAACCGATTCCGAGAATTCATCAAAGGGCTGAAAATGGGATCGCTCGCTCAAAGGCACTTCGCTCGTCCTTCGGACTTGCTACGTGCCCGGCAAATCCATGCCCATTTGTCCCATGACTTCTTTCATATTGGCGGAGGCGATTTCTTGAGATTTTTTAAGGGCTTTTTGCATGGCGTTCATGACGGATTTTTCGAGTTTTTCTCGATTTTGCATGGCTTCTTCCGAAATTTTCACGGAAATCATTTCTTGTTCCGCGGTTAAAACGACGGTTACGCCGTTTTCTTCGGCTTCAATGTGAATGTTTTTTAACTTTTTTTTGATTTCTTTGGCTTGTTTTTGAAGTTGGTACATGTCTTTCATTTTTCCGAGCATACTCATGGCACAGGAGGTTAAAAAATGGGCACGGAAAAGATAGCAGATTTTCCGGAAATTGGAAATTTTAAATCAGGAATGCGGAGCCAAAAATACTCGTTTCGCTCGTGTTTAGTGAATTTGCTTGCCCTTCCAGGGGTTTTTCGCTAATATCCTCCTGCTGTTGAGCTTTTTTTATCTGTAATCTTATTTTTATGGAATCCGTTTCCCTTGCAGTTTCAAAGAGAGATCCGTCCGTTAAGGCGAGAGATGTTCGTCTTGGAGGAATGATCCCGGCCGAATGTTATGGAGTGGGACGGGATAATGTCTCGATTCAGATGAATTATCAGGATTTTCGTCGTGCGTACAAAACCGCGGGAAACACCACCATTCTTGATCTTAAGGTTGGGGCAGACTTGAGTGTTCCGGTTTTGGTTAAGGATATGCAATACGATCCGATTTCCGATGAAATTTCGCATGTGGATTTTATCGCGGTTCAAATGGATAAAGTTCTTAATGCCCGTATTCCTCTTGAATTTGTCGGAGTTTCGCTCGCAATTAAGGATTTGGGTGGAGTTTTAGTCGCCAACTTACATGAATTGGAGGTTAAATGTTTGCCTAAAGATTTGGTGCATTCCATTAAGGTGGATATTTCTCCCCTTGTGACCTTTGCGGAAACCATTCACGTGAAAGATTTGGTGGTTCCGACCGGTTTGACCGTGGTTTCGGATGCCAAGTTGATGGTGGTGACCGTGTCTCCTCCGAATGAAGAAACGGCTGAAGATCTTGCTCCGGCGGCTCAAGAAGCGGCGGCGGCTGCTGCTGCGGAAGCGGCGGGTGCTCCGGCTGCGGCAGCGGGTGCCGAAGGGGCTGCTCCTGCCAAGGGAGGGAAAGAAGAGAAGAAAGACGATAAGAAGAAGTAATACTCCCGTAGCGCACTCACGGAGCGAAGCGGAGTGAGCTTGAGAAGCAGTTGATTCAGCTCATTGCTGAAGTTTCATCATGTGGGCTGAAAATGGGGTATTTTTCTCGAATGACACGTCGCATCGAATTGCGGTCTTCGTTTCTGTTCGAAAGGATCGGCTTTTTTTGATTTGGAGAAAATGCGGGGAGCGGACATTCGCTGTGCTCATGTCTGCTTGACTTTAATTTTGTATTTGCTAGTATTCTAGTGTACTAGGATGATCGTTGTTTAAATTTTAAGGTTTAAATTAAAGGTTATGCAAAGAACTTTTATCAAAGAATTGGCGCAGGTCATTGTTCAAATCGATGATTTGAAATTGGCCGAAGATTTTCTTTCCGCGGTTTTGACTCGTGCGGAATTGGAGGAGGTTGCGCGTCGTCTTCAGATTTTTAAATTATTGAAGCAGGGGATTCCGCAACATCAGGTGTCAGAAAAGCTTAAGGTTGGAATTGAAACCGTGAGCCGCGGTTCTCGAGAACTTAAATACGGGAAACCTCGTTTTCATGCTTGGTGGCAACCTCTTTCGCGCGGATGAGGTGGTTTTGCATTAAGTTAAGTTTTTATCCCCTCAACCGCATGGAGGGGATTTTTTATTTGTTCAATTTTTAATTCACATCATTTATGACATTTACCACTCACTCTCTCGATTATGGCCTTACGGAAGGACGATCCGTTCTCCCGTATCAACCGGCGCATGAAGTCTTTTTGCGTTTATATGGTTATTATTCTCATAAATTCTTTTTTGAATCCAAGGATGTTTCTCCTATTTATGGCCGTTTTAGTTTGATGGGAGTGGACCCGGCACTGCGATTGCGCGGGAAAAATGATGGGTTTGAAATTGAGGCGTTGAATGAACGCGGGGTGTTTTATTTGAAAGCTTTTCAGGATCGGGATTTTCAGCCGTATGTGTTGTTGAAGCGATCTAAAAGTAAAATTTCAGGAGTGATTGAGCGATCGCAGGAGGTTTTTGAGGAGTCGGAACGTTCCAAGCAACATAATATTTCGGTTGGGATTCGAGTTTTTTTGAAACGATTTTCCTTGAAAACCAAGAGCTTTCTAGGGCTTTATGGCGCTTTTAGTTATGATTTTGTTCGGCAATTTGAAACGCTTCCTTCCTTGCTCCCGGACAATGAGGTTCAGGATTTTGATTTATTTTTATACGATACGTTTGTATTTTTTGATTTATTGAAAGAAAAAGCCGAGCTCATCGCGATTCGGCAAAAGCGTTCGGAATTGGCTCATGTTTTTTCAACGCTTCGTAAACAAATTCTTCAAACTTCTCCTTTGCCCAAGCCGGCGTATTCGATTTCGGATGAAAAGTTTTTGTACACTCAAGAAGAATATCAAGACTTGGTAAAAGTGGCCCAACAGTATGCTAAAGAGGGGGAGTTGGTGGAAGTGGTTTTTTCCAATGTTTTGAAAGCGCGATTTGAAGGGGATCCTATTGGTCTTTATTTACGGTATCGGGAGGCGAATCCTTCGCCGTATCTTTTTTATTTTGATTTGGGAAAAGATCAATTGGTGGGCGCGTCTCCGGAAATGATGGTGCGCGTGGAAGATGGAAAAGCGCAAATGCGGCCGATTTCCGGAACGGCGAAGAGGGGGCGTGATCCCATTGAAGATCATGAAAACATGTTGGCGTTGTTGTCGGATCCCAAAGAACGGGCGGAACTCGATATGTTGATTGATTTGGGGCGGAATGATTTGAGTCGAATTTGTGAGCCCGGGGTTACGATCACGGATTATCGTTTTGTGGAAAAATATTCGCGAGTGATGCATACGGTGGCGCACCTTTCCGGGAAGTTAAAAGAGGGTTTTACCGCGTTTGATGCGTTGATTGCTTGTCTCAATGCCGGTACGTTAACCGGTGCGCCCAAAGTGGCGGCTATGACGATGATTGAAAAACATGAAAAAGAACGTCGCGGGTATTATGGCGGGACGGTCGGGTATCTCACGTGTTCCGGGGAAATGGATACGGGCATTATTATTCGCACCGCGCATATTCGAGAGGGGGTGTTGCGATTTCAGGTTGGAGCCACGCTGCTTTATCGTTCCGTGCCGGAAAAAGAGTATCAAGAAACATTGAGTAAGGCGCAGGCGTTCCTGGATACTTTTAGGCCGAGCGGGAGGGGAAATTTTTGTGAGCATTTTCAAGGAAGAGGGCACGAGGATCATGTATCCGAGTGTCCGACTCCCATGCGAACAAAAATTCTTCCCTTCCGTTCGGCCGGAGATGTTCCTAAAGATTCTCGTCCTACGATTTTAATGATTGATAATTTTGATTCCTTCACTTTTAATTTGGTGGATTATTTTAAGCAATTGGGGTGTCGGGTGTTGGTGTATCGCAACACGATTGATCCGAAGATTATTCCCGCGCTTAATCCGGATGCGATTGTTTTTTCCCCCGGGCCTTCGATTCCGAAAAATGCGGGGAATATGATGAAAATTATTGATCAATATCATCAACGCTATCCTATGTTGGGCGTGTGTTTGGGTTTGGAGGCGATGGTGGAGTGTTTTGGCGGTATGTTGCGATTGATCGATCCTCCGGTACATGGCGAAGCGTCTCAGATCACGCATGATGGCAAAACTTTGTTTAAGGATTTGCCGCAAGGATTTATGGCCGGTCGGTATCATTCGTTGGTTGGAGATCGGATTCCCGATTGTTTTGAGATCTCTGCAAAAACGCAGGATTTGGTGATGGGAATTCGACATAAAATGCTCCCGATTGAGGCGGTTCAATTTCATCCGGAATCGGTTTTGTCGATGAAGGGGACGAATGGATTTTTGATCATGAGGAATTTTTTGGAGGGGTATGTATTAAAAAAGCTTGATCGTGGATGTGTGGTTCGACAAGCTCACCACGACATTGGTAGGCCTTCATGCCAAAAACTTGTCACACTGAGCTTGCCGAAGTGTGATTTTAAGGATGATAAAAATAACAACCTTTTTGATTTTTTAAAAAATAGCATTGCGGGAAAAATTTCCCTTCAAGAACAAGAAATATTTTTGCGCGAACATCATACAATCTCGGCGCACGAATTGGCTGAGGCGGTGCGGTTTCTCTTGAAACAAATGCCTGAACAGCCGCATTTACTCGGAGCCATTGATGTGTGCGGAACCGGAGGATCTGGGCTTTTACGTTTTAATACATCGACTTTGGCCGCGTTTGTGTTGGCGACAGAGGGGGTTGCGGTGGCGAAACATGGGAATAAGGCCGCGAGCGGGCGATGCGGGAGTTTTGATCTATTGGAAGCGATTGGAATTCCGACGGATTCGCCATTGAGTACGTTGGAAAAATTGTATGACATGGAACGCCTGGTATTTTTGTTTGCGCGACGATTCCATCCTGTGATGAAAGCGTTTGCCGAAGCGCGAAAATCGGTGGGCTGTCCGACTTTTTTTAATCTGTTGGGGCCGTTGTTGAGTCCTGCGAATGTGCAACGACAAATCATTGGGACTTCGTCTCAAGAAAACATGCAACTTTTGGCTGAAACGTGTAGGGAATTGGGGCGAGAACATGTTTATATTGTGTGCGGAGAAGATGGCTTGGACGAGGTCACGCTCACGGGAAAAACGTTTGTGACCGAGCTTAAAAATGGGCGTATTCGATCGTATACGCTGACGCCTCAAGATTTTGGAATAAAGCCTGCGACCTTTGACGCGATTCGTGGAGGAGGATTGGAGGAAAATGTAAAACTTTTTCATGCGATTTTGAAAGGAAAATCGAGGACACGGCATGCGGATTTGGTGGGAGTGAATGCGGCGTTGGCGTTGGTGTTGAGCGGGAAAGCGAAATCTTTAAAAGAGGGTTTTCGTTTGGCAAAAGCGGCGTTGAGTGAAGGGCGTGTGGTGGAAACTTTTGAACGATTTAAGCAGCGCTCAACTTTGGCGCCTTTGCTTTTGGATATTGTGTATCAAAAAGAAAAAGATGTGGCACGTCGTTGTCAAAAAAGGCCGCTGGAGATTTTTAAAAAGGGATTGAGTGTTTCGGATCGTGATTTTAAAAGCGCATTAGAAAAAAGCGCGGAGGGAGGAGGTCGTGCGTTGATTGCGGAAATTAAACGAAAGTCTCCGAGTCGGGGCGCATTGTGTTCTCCCGGTTTGGACGGCATAGCACAAGCGCAGGGGTATGAGCATGCCGGGGCGCAAGCCATTTCCGTGGTTACGGATACGCCGTTTTTTGGCGGAAAACTTGAGGATATGGCTGTGATTCGACATGCGACTCGAACGATTCCACTTTTATGCAAAGATTTTATTCTTGATGAGTATCAAGTTTATGAAGCGCGTCATTTTGGGGCCAATGCGATTTTGCTCATTGCTTCCATTTTGACCACACGACAAATGAAAAATTTGATGACCGTGGCTCAGTCGTTGGGAATGGACGTGTTGTGTGAAGTGCATACCGAAGAAGAATTGAAAAAAGTGTTGGATTTGGGCGCAGATATTGTGGGCGTGAATCATCGTAATTTGCATGATTTTTCTATGGATAAGGAGGTCATAAATCGATTGGCGCCTTTGATCCCGTCGAATGTTTTTTTGGTGGCGGAAAGTGGAATCCATTCAGTTGAGGAGGTTCGCGCGCTTCCAAAACGAGCTCAAGCCATGTTGGTGGGAACCGCTTTAATGACGAGTGAAAATGCGGCGCAAAAAATTATGGAATTGAGAACTGCGTCCAAGCCATTTCTTAAAATTTGTGGAATTCGTTTGCCAAAAGAAGCCTTGTTTTGCGAGAAAATGGGAGTGGAAATGATTGGGCTTAATTTTGTTCCTTTGAGTCAACGTTGCATTTCCCTTTTACAGGCACGAGCCATAAAAAAAGAATTGAAATATACTCGATGTGTTGGGGTTTTTCAAAATCAATCTTTGGCATTTGTGAATCGGGTGGCAAAGGAACTTGATCTTGATTTTATTCAATTGGCGGGAGATGAATCAATTACCTACGTGAAAAAATGTTGTCGTCCGGTGTTGAAAACCATTGCTTTGAAAACGCAAAAAGATCTTGCACAAGTTTCGATATTTGAACCGTATGTGGCGGTTTTGATGATCGATGGTCCTAATCCCGGGAGTGGACACGGTTTTGATTTTTCTTTATTGAAAAATTTCAAATTACATTGTCCGTATTTTTTGGCCGGAGGCATCGATTCTAAAAACGTAAAAAAATATCTTTCAGTGTTTCCAAAAGCCGCGGGAATAGACACGGCCGGTGGAGTGGAAACCGCGGGTTGTATTGATTTGAAAAAAATTAAAACGCTTTCTTTTTTAATTCATACTTTTTAATCCATTTTTCTATGCTTATCGTCATGCATAACAGTGCCACGCCCGATCAAGTTGAGGTTGTGGTGAACGCAGTCAAACAGCTTGGTTTAACGGCCGAAAAACTTCCGGGCGCGCAACGCACGGCCATCGGAGTGATTGGCAACAAAGATTACGTGGATCAAGACCAGATTTTAAGGTTTGAAGGGGTGAAGGAAATCATCCATGTGACCAAGCCTTACAAACGCGTGGGTCGTGAGTTTCATCCTGAAAAAACACAGGTTCGTATTTCGGAAAACGTCGTGTTTGGAGCGGGAAAGCCTATCATCATTGCCGGGCCGTGTGCGGTGGAATCGCAAGAGCAATTTCGCGCCATTGCCGAGTCTGTAAAAAAACACGGAGCGCATGTGTTGCGCGGCGGTGCTTTTAAGCCGCGGACATCGCCGTATGCGTTTCAAGGATTGAAAAAAGAAGGATTGAAAATCATGGCTGAAGTCAAACGCGAAGTGGGGTTGCCGTTGGTGAGCGAATTGGTTTCTTTAAATGATTTGGATGACTTTGCCGAGACCGTGGATATGATTCAAATCGGGGCGCGGAATATGCATAATTTTGATCTTTTGGAACATGTGGCGGATCTTAAAAAACCCATTTTATTGAAACGCGGCATGTCGGCCACCATGGAGGAATTTTTATTGGCTGCGGAATACATTTTGAATCGCGGAAATCCCAATGTGGTGTTGTGTGAACGGGGTATTCGCACGTTTGAAAATTCGACGCGCAATATTTTGGATTTGAACACGCTGGCGTTGATTCAACTCGAATCCCATCTTCCCATTATTGCGGATCCGAGCCATTCGGCGGGCCGTTTTGATTTGGTGATTCCTTTGGCAAAAGCCGCGCTTGCGGTTGGCGCGGATGGGTTGATTGTGGAAGTTCACAATGCTCCGGCGCAAGCGTTGTGTGACGGCAAACAATCGCTCACGTTGGAAACGTTTGATTCTTTAATGAAAACTTTATGACCCATTTAAAAAAATACATACTTAATCCATCCGGACATTTTGGCGCGTATGGCGGGCGCTATCTTCCCGAGCTTTTAATTCCGGTCATGGAGGATTTGGAAAAAGCTTTTTATCAAGCGATTCGAGATCCTTTGTTTCGTCGAGAGTTGAAAGACCTTTATCACAATTATTCGGGCCGGCCCACGTCGTTGGTTTTCTGCGAAAATCTTACGAAAAAACTCGGGGGCGCTCAAATTTTTTACAAAAATGAAGGTCTTAACCACACGGGTGCGCACAAAATCAATCATTGTCTCGGGCAAGCGCTCATTGCCAAACGTTTGGGCAAAAAGCGGCTGATCGCCGAGACCGGGGCGGGGCAGCATGGGCTTGCCACGGCGACCGTGGCCGCCAAATTGGGGTTTGAATGCACGATTTATATGGGGCGTAAAGATTATGAACGCCAATGGCCCAATGTGTTTTATATGGAACGACTTGGTGCAACCGTGGTTCCGGTGGATGAAGGCGGCAAAATTTTGAGAGATGCGATCAATGCCGCGCTTCGCGACCTCATTGCACATCCGCAAGACACGCATTATTTGCTCGGTACCGTGTGCGGGCCGCATCCTTACCCGGTAATGAATGCGTATTTTCAAAGCATTATTGGTCGAGAAGTAAAAAAACAGATGCTCAAACAAATCGGGCGATTGCCGGATTCGTTGGTGGCGAGTCTTGGCGGCGGAAGCAATGCCATGGGACTTTTTTATGAATTTTTGGATGAGCCAAACGTACGGATGATTGCTGTGGAAGCCGGGGGAAAGGGGATTCGTGAAAATGAAAAAAAATGTGAGCACGCGGCGCGTTTTCAAACCGGGAAACCCGGTGTGGTGGAAGGTTTTAAATCTTTTTTTCTTCAAGATGATCACGGGCAAATTAAATCCACGCACAGCATTTCCGCAGGGCTTGATTATTCGGGCGTGGGACCGCAAATCACGTATTTAAAAGAAATCGGACGTATTGAAACCGCGTATGCTTTGGATAAAAAAGTGCTTGAGGCTTATGCGTTGTTGGCGCAAACAGAAGGTATTTTTGCGGCGTTGGAATCCTCTCATGCCGTGGCTGAGGCGATCAAACGGGCGCCCAAGCTTCCTAAAAATCACGTGATGGTGGTGAACGGTTCCGGGCGAGGGGATAAAGATTTATTTATTGTGGGGCCGTGTTTTGATTCGGAGCGATTTGCTCATTTAAGCATTAAATTGTAACTAAGATTTTATGAATTTATTTGAAAAATGTCGCGCATGTGGAGATGATATTCTTGGGGAAGCGGGCAGGAAGAATTTTTATTCGCATGGGAGTCGGACACTCGGATGCGTGATCCTCGCGTCCTCTTCCTTTAAAATGCTCACAAAAATTTTCCTTTTCCGCTTCCTTAAAATATTTTCAAAATTTCCGCGCTGCCTTTCTGTTTATTACTTAATAACTTTTTAATCATGCCTAAGAAAATATCCTTAATGACGCATTTGGTGGCCGGTTATCCGTCCATGTCCGAATGTGAACGTTTGGCTGAAACCATGCTCGAATCAGGCGTTTCTTTTCTGGAAATTCAAATTCCCTTTTCGGATCCGGTGGCGGATGGTCCAACGATTGAAGCTGCGAATCATCAAGCGCTTGAGCAAGGCGTGATTCCTGACGATGCCTTTGCCTTGATGCAACGGTTGAATCAAAAAACATCCACTCCGCTTTTATTTATGAGTTATTACAACGTCCTGTTTCGTTATGGATTGGAAGCGTTTTGTAAAAAAGCGAAATCCGTGGGGTGTTACGGTTTGATCATTCCTGACATGCCGATGGATGAGGAGCCTTATGATCATTATTTGGAATTGTGCCGCAAGTATCAACTTCATCCGATTCAAGTGATTTCTCCGCTTACTCCGGTGCGTCGTCTTAAGAAAATCGGAAAAATAGCGAGCGGTTTCGTGTATGCGGTGGCGAGTTTTTCAACTACCGGTGAGCAACAAAAAGCTTATCCTCAATTGAAAGCGTATTTGAACCAAGTGCGCCAATATGTGTCGGTTCCGATTGCGGTGGGGTTTGGTTTTTCGCAAAAAGAACAGGTTCAAAAAGCGTCTCAGTTTGCGGATATTGTGGTGATGGGAAGCAAAATCATCAATTTATACAATCAAGCGCTAAGAGGAAAGGGGGTGGAGGAGGTGAAGAGGTTTTTGGATGAAATGAATAAATAAAAAGGGACTGATATTCCCTCTATCGCATGGGAGCGAAACGCCTCGGATCATGATTCTCGGCGTTTCTTCCTTGAAAATGCGATTTCGGAAACACCAGCCCCTTTTTTTAATAGGATATTTTTTATCGTATTAATTCCTCCAGCAATCGATGCGCGGATTGTATATTTTGTGGCTTTTGAGAGGAGAGTGATAAATTTAGTTTCGCGCCTTTTTCAATAGGCCCTTGGAAAGCGGTTTTTGGACAGTCGAGAAGCACGCGGTCCCCATAGATTTCTAGAATTTTGGCTTGGAAAGAGGTTTGGGGAGAGGTTTGAGAATTCATGGTTTGATTCTAAATAGATTTTTTAAAAGCGCCAAGGGAATTCCTCGGCGCTTTATGATTTTTTCGAATGTGTGGTTTGATATTTTTTTTAATTCCCAAATAATGTCCACGTGGCAATCAACGGAGCAATGATCAAGGCAATCGTGTTGATGACTTTGATCAAGGCGTTCAGGGCCGGACCTGCGGTGTCTTTGTAAGGATCACCGACCGTGTCTCCGACTACAGCGGCTTTGTGCGCGTCGGATCCTTTGCCACCAAAATGACCGTTTTCAATGTACTTTTTGGCATTGTCCCAAGCGCCTCCGCCATTGGCCATGGAAAGGGCGAGCAACAATCCGGACACAATCACTCCGGCGAGCAATCCACCCAAAGCCAATGGCCCGAGAATGAATCCCACCAAGAGAGGTGCACCTACGGCAAGCAACCCGGGAGCGATCATTTCTTTCAGCGCGGCTTTGGTCACAATGTCCACGCACACGTCGTATTCGGGTTTGGCTTTGCCTTCCATAATGCCTTTGATTTCTTTGAATTGGCGGCGAACTTCTTCCACCACTTTTTTGGCGGCTTTACCCACGGCTTCCATACAGAACGCGGCGAAGAGGAAGGGGAGCATGCCTCCGATAAAGAGTCCGATGATCACACGATAATCCACGAGTGCGAATTCGAATGTTTCGCCTACACTGTTGGCGGTGAGTTTTTCACTGTACGCTTGGAAAAGCACGAGTGTGGCAAGCGCGGCGGACGCGATGGCGTAGCCTTTGGTTACGGCTTTGGTTGTGTTCCCGACCGCGTCGAGGGCGTCGGTGTTCACACGAACCGATTCCGGGAGATTTGCCATTTCCGCAATACCTCCGGCGTTGTCGGTGATGGGCCCGTATGAGTCCATGGCGATCACGATTCCGGTGATGGAAAGCATTGAGACCGCGGCGATCGCGATTCCATAAATTCCATTTTCAAGAGAAGACGTTTGTCCCAACCAATATGAAACCGCGATGCTGGAAACAATGACAAGGACCGGGGCCACGGTGCTGTACAATCCGACCGCGAGTCCGCTGATCAAGTTGGTTCCGGCTCCGGTTTGTGAAGCGATGGCGATTTTTTGCACCGGGCTGTATTTGGTGGACGTGTAATATTCCGTGATCATGAACATGAGGGTGGTAAGAACCAATCCGACAATGGTCATTAAGAAAATTTTCAATTCTCCATTCATCAAATATTTGACGGCAAAAAAGAATCCGATGGCGGAAAGGATTTCGGTGGCAAAGATTCCTTTATATAGGGCATTCATGATGTTTTGTTTTTTGCCCAAGCGAATGAAGTAACTTCCTAAGATGGAAGCGATGGCGGCGATGGCGCCCAAAATCAATGGGAATTCTACGACGATGGTGGAGGCTCCTTCTTTTTGTAACAGCGTTGTGGCGGCCAAAATCATGGCAGCAATCAAGGTCACGGCATAGGTTTCAAATAAATCGGCTCCCATTCCGGCACAGTCTCCGACGTTGTCTCCGACGTTGTCGGCAATGACAGCCGGATTTCTCGGATCATCTTCGGGAATTCCTTTTTCCACTTTACCGACCAGGTCGGCTCCCACATCCGCGGCTTTGGTGTAAATGCCTCCGCCCACACGAGCGAATAAAGAAACCAATGAAGCTCCAAATCCAAATCCAAGGAGCAATTCCGGGGCAGCGTCCACGGGCACATCCCAAATTTGGGTGAATAAATAATAGAATCCACTCACTCCGGCGAGGGCCAAGCCCACGACGGCAAATCCGGTCACGGACCCTCCTCTAACGGCCACGGTCAATGCTTCTTTTAAGCTTGTTTTAGCGGCATTCGCGGTGCGCACATTGGCGCGAACCGACATGCCCATACCAATATAACCGGCCAAGCCCGAGAAAAAGGCTCCGACCAAGAATCCGAAGGCCATGAGGTATCCGTTGTTGTTTTCTCCGGCCGGGATTCCAAATCCGATGATGAGAAAAATAATGATGGCGATTACGGCAATGGTTTTGAACTGGCGATTGAGAAACGCCATGGCGCCTTCTTTAATGGCTTCGGAAATGTCTTGCATGGTGGTGGTTCCGGGATTGAATTTGAGCACGCGGACCACCAAGAAGATGGCGTAAACCAAAACGAGCCCGCTAATACCCAAAGCGAGAAGAGGAAGCGACATAGAAAAGAACATTAAAAAATAAGATCTGTGTCAGTGTAGCGAAATTGAGGGGTTTGGAAAATGTTTTACCCCCAAGATGGGTTGGCAAGTTTGTGGAAATATTTTGTAAAAAATTTTGTTTTTTGCTCATTATTTAATTTTTAGATATAATTTTTTCATTATGTTTCAATCTATTTTTCATCGAGGCGGGCGCTGGGATTTTAAACAAGCATTTTGGGATGCGTTTAAAGTGATAAAATTGGATGCGCAAGCCATGACTGCGGTTTCCAAAGATTCGAGCGCTACGCGCATGGCCGCACTTTTTATCGTGGTCGCTTCTTTTCTTGGAAGTTTGGGGTCGATGTTGTTTCCGTCTTATGCGTATCGAGGATTGGTGATGTATCGTCCCACGCTTTTTCAAGTTTTTGAGCAAACCTTTGCCGCGTCTTTGATGTTGATTTTTGCTGTTTTTTTAGTTCATTTTATTGCGGTTCGATTATTTAAAGCGCGCGGTTCGTTTGAGGAATTTTTTCGTGTGGCGGGGTACGCGTATATTGTGGGGATTTTGAATATTTATCCCGCTTTCGCCTTGGTTTCCGGATTATGGATTTTGGTTGTACTATGGAAAGCGTTGCCCGTGGTTAAACGCATGGCTCGTGAAAAAGCGGTATTAACTTTGGTGGCGGTGTTGTTTATTTTTTGTTCCCTTTATTTTTTTAATCCTCTCTCCGTATGAATTCTCCTCTCGGCCCCGAATCTCTTCCTAAAGGTTTAATTGATGACGTCAAAGCCGTGCTGATCAATCGTGATGGTGCCGCTATGTTGCGCGTGGCTAAAAATGCGTCGTATTTTAATTACGCCATTGCCATGTATGTGTTGGTTCAATTGGCTTTTGTGCTTAGAACTTGGATGGGATTGAATAAAAGCATTTCTGCTATCCAGGGGATGACTGTTCACGTGGGAGTGGATCCCTTGGATCTCGTTTTAAATGGAGTGATTGGAGTTTTTATTGGGCTTGCCTCCATGGCTTTGGTTTATATTTTTTCGCAGAAATTGTTTGAGGCTAAACCCGGGGTCACGCTTAAGGAATTTATGACCATTGCTTGTATCGTTTCTTTTCCCATGGTGCTTTCCGTGCTTCCTTTGGGTGGGTTGGGAATGCTTGCGGGAGGGATTTGGGCCATTGTTTTATTTTTCACAATGATGCAAAAGATTCTGGGACTCACTTTTGGAAAAGCGCTGGTTGTTGCGATTCTTGCCGGGGTTGCTGTCGGCGTTGTTCAAATGGTTCTTTATAATATATTGGGTTTTGGCGCCGGTAATTATTCTTTTGATTTTAGTTACGGGTCGTAAAAACAGGGGCTCATTTGGAGAGGGTTTGGCTTGACGGATTTGTTAATAAACTCTATTTTATTTCTGTTTTCGTGAAATTTAATAGTCTTTTTATGGGAGATGTTTTGGTTCCTGGCGGAGAGGACGTTTCTGGATATAACGGTTCTTTTGAGATGGCTGAAGAAGAAAGAGTTCCCGGAGCCCGAGAAGTTTGTCGACCGTTACCTGAACCCCTTGAGAATCCTTTAGTGTTGGAGACGCGTGAGGCGATTGAGAGTTGCCTAAAATCCCTTGAAAGTATGCAAGCCATTTTGAATTCGGGAATTGCTCGGCAAAAGGAGGCGGAACGTTTTTTTCAAGAGGCAAAGTTCCTTTTTGTGAAGGCGGAAGAGATTCAGAAAAGTACTGACTCTGGAAGTACGGGTGTTTTCTTTTCAGCTTTTAAGGAAATACAGACCGATGATGGACTTACCTCTCTTTTTTGGGGGGCTTGGGATGATGAATTTTTAGCTTTGGATTCTTTTTACTGTAATAGAGAAGTTACTCAATCGTGGTGGGACAATTTATGATTTAAGCTCTGGAGACTTCAAGTGATTCTTCGTGGGCTTCTCTGGAGAGGACAGAGTCTTTTTCTCTGAGGAAGAAGAGTGAAGTTATGGCTTTTGATTCGTACCTAAATTCCTTGCTAAACATAGGCGTTCAATTTAAGATACGGACAATGTAAAAAATGTCTGTAAAAAATTCGTCTATGTTTTTCCTCTCGCAACTTTTGGATGCTCCGATTATCGACAGTGCGGACCGTGTGGTGGGAAAAGTGACGGATTTGATCAGCCGACCGAGTGAAAATAAATTTCCGTCCGTGATTGCGGTGGCGTATAAAGTAAAAGGGGAGAAAGAACCGCGGACTTTTGCGTTGAATTATGTGGAAAATTTGGGGAAAAACGAGATCACATTGAGTACATTGGCCTCTAAATTACAACCGTATGATTCCAGGACGCATGACAATTGGCTGGCGCGGGATATTTTGGATAAACAAATTGTGGACTTGGAGGGAACGCGGGTGGTTCGTGTGAATGATTTGCGGTTCGGCATGGTGAACGGCGAATTTAAAATTTTGGGAATTGATGTGAGCACCAAAGGGATTTTACGTCGATTGGGAATGGATCGTTGGCCCGGTTTTTCACTTCTTCAGCCTCAATTTATCGATTGGGAAAAAGTGCAGTTGGTGGGCAAATCGCTCAAGCTTTCTACGGTGTCGCAAGAATTGGTAAAGCTCCATCCGGCGGACCTTGCCAACATTATGGAAGATTTGAATCCGCATCAATCGCACAAACTCATGCAATCTTTGGATGCGCGAACCGCAGCTAAAGTTTTCGAAGAATTGCAGTTGGAAGCCAAGCATCATGTGTTGAAAAATTTTGATCCCGTGCAATTGACCGGGATTTTAACGCACGTGCCCATCGATGAATTGGTGGACTATTTAAAGACGCTTAAATCTGTGGATCGTCGTAAAATCATGTCCAACTTGAGCGATAAGCGCAAGAAAACGGTTCAACAATTTTTGCGTTATGAAAATGATACGGCCGGAGGTTTGATGACCACGGAATTTATTCGAGCTACACCCAAGTGGACCGTGGCCGAGACGCGCGAACATGTGCGCGAGGTTTCGGAAACATTACGCACCATCAATTTTGTTTATATTGTGAATGACGTGAATGAACTCATCGGTATTGTTTCCATGCGATCGTTGATTGTGTACCCGCCGTCTCAAAAATTGCGTCAAATTATGAAGAAAATTCGTGTGCACCAAACCGTGCATGTGGATGCGGATATTGAGTTGGTTGCCAAAATCATGACTCGTTATAATTTGCATACTGTGGCGGTTTTGGATGACCATCATAAGTTGTTGGGGTTGGTGACCGTGGATGATATTCTTCGTCATTTGATGCCGAGCGCGTGATTGCGATGGGTGTGTTTTTTAATTTTTCTTTAAAAGATTATGAAAGAACGAGCGAAACGAATATGGCCCAAGATTTTGTTTTTTATGGGAGTGATCGGTCCTGGAATTATTGCGGCGAATGCGGACAATGATGCGGGTGGAATCAGCACGTATTCGATTGTGGGGGCGCATTTTGGATTAAAAATGTTGTGGGTTTTGTTTTTGGTTACGATTTCGTTGGCCGTTACGCAGGAGATGGGGGTTCGTATCGGTATTGTGACTCGTCAAGGCTTGGGGGGTGTGATTCGTGAAAATTTCGGATTGAAGTGGACCGCGTTTGCCATGATCACCATGTTGGTGGCGAATTTGGGAACCGTGACTGCGGAATTTTCCGGAATTGCGGCATCCTTTTCGATTTTTGATGTGAGTAAATATATTGTGGTGCCATTGGCGGCCATGATCGTTTGGTTGGTTTTATACAAAGGATCGTTTAAGACGACTCAACGCATTTTTCTTATTTTTTCAGCGTTTTATATCGTTTATATTATCAATGGATTTGTGATCAAGCCCGATTTTGCGGAAGCGACAAAGAGTCTTTTTATCCCCACGTTGGAATGGACTCCGATTTTTTTAGTGACCATGATTGCTTTGATCGGGACCACGATTACGCCATGGGGACAATTTTTTATCCAATCGTATGTGGTGGATAAAGGATTGGATGCCAAACATTATAAAGCCGAGAAATTGGAAGTGTTTGCCGGCGCGTTTATCACGGATATTGTGAGCTTTTTCATTATCATTTCTACGGCGGCCACGTTGTATAAAGTCGGGATTACGATCACGGATGCCAAGGATGCGGCCGAGGCGTTGAAGCCGTTGGCCGGTAATTTTGCACAGTTATTGTTTGCGTTTGGATTGTTTAGTGCGTCGATGTTGGGCGCGTTTATTTTGCCCACAGCCACGGCGTATGCGATTTGCGAAGCGTTTGGATGGGAATATGGCTTTGATACGGATTGGAAGCGCGGGAAAATGTTTTATTCCATCATTCTCATTTCTATTTTTCTTCCGGCGATGTTGGTGTTGATTCCGGGCGTGAATTTGATCAAAGTCATGCTTCTTTCTCAAGATGTGAATGGAATTTTGCTTCCCATTATTTTAATTTTTGTGATGAAAATCATCAATAATAAAAATGTGATGGGTGAGCACGTGAATCGACCGATTGGGAATGCGATCGCTTGGCTTACGATTATTGGAATTATTGCGGCTACGATTGCGTTGTTGGTGACGTCTGTTCTTAAAATTGGATGAGGGGAAATTAAAAATTGTGTTTAACTTCCATTAGAAGTCTTTTTGTGCTATAATTATTAGATTAAATTTTAATAAAAACGTATGGCGGATGATGATTTGACCCAAAGAGGAGTGGCAGGGCAGGGTTCTGTGGAGCCCGGACAACTCGGTGCCGCTACAGTTAAGAAACGTCGTCGCCGTCGTCGTCCGCGTTCCAAGCGCGGGGGATTGATTTCCGGAAAAGCGAATTCTTTGGCTACGTCCGCTCCCATAATGATGCAGGAAGAAATGAAAGAAGCGTTGGATCAACCTCGAGATTCGGTTTTAGAGATGGAAAAAGAAAGGGATGAGGCGAAAACCAAAGCCAAGGCTAAAATTGAAGTTGAGGCCGAGGCAAAGAAGGATCAACCCCTGGCTCGACCTAAACCTGCGATTTCTTTTTCTGTGATTTCGGAAGAAAAAAAGCCAAAAAATGCGGGTTCGATGACGTATGAAGCTCCGATTTTTATGCCCTCCAAGGCAAAAATTCCGGAATCGGCACCGAGGCCGGTTGACTCTACCCCGTTGCCCGTGACAGAACCTGATTCGCGGGCTCAACCGCAGCCACCCGTTTCTGCCGAGCCGACCCCGGCTCCCGTGACAGAACCGGATCCGTGGGCGCAACCGCAGCCACCTGTTTCTGCCGAGCCGACCCCGGCTCCCGTGACAGAACCGGATCCGTGGGCTCAACCGCAGCCACC
>Ga0265292_1000766_pt1 | contig 36983 bp, 38 predicted proteins | sample Munlanlewell296A_FD_189080 | JGI IMG/M metagenome (GOLD analysis project Ga0265292, IMG submission 189080) | Leachate microbial communities from a municipal landfill in Southern Ontario, Canada - Leachate well 296A | ecosystem: Engineered > Solid waste > Landfill > Unclassified | place: Canada... | reverse complement strand
GGAAACTGTTTGTAAATCTGTATAATGTTCATGGTGAACTTGTTAAGAATGTTGTTGTAAACAAACATTAGCAGGTTCACCGTACCTAAGTCAATAGAATCTCTCTACCACTAACTAGGACATTACCAAAAATTATACGGCTTCTTCTACCAATTCATGGCTTACGCTTTTCATCGATCGGATCGATCGTTGTCTTCGAGAAGGTTCGCGCAAACGCTTGAAATGTTTGTTCATTCGTTGTTCCAATTTTTCTATTGTGAAATCAAGCACTTCCGTAATGGTGTGTTTGACCTCGCTGGCCATCAGCCGCTTGCGAGGAATTTCCAATATACAGTCGAAGGCGAATGCTGCGTGTTTAGCATGCTTTTGAATTTCCACAAAGACGTGCACCGCATCTGAGTCGGGATAGTGAGCATCCACCACCGGCATAATTGCCGCCAGTTTTTTATCAAGATACGTATCGAACTGTTCTCGTTCAGGCTCTGTTAGGTTTTTTACACGTTTGTGCAGTCGCATGGCAGAAGGGTTAAGAACTAAAGAGAGGTCATTGTATCACGGCTTCCAAATTACTTCATCCGTTTTTGTATCCACATTGATCTTCCTCGCGAGCACAAACAGATAGTCCGAAAAACGATTGAGGTAGGGAAGTATGTTTTTTGGTAGATTTTGGATTTGTGAAACGCTCCGCTCCGCTCGGCGACAAACGGCTCGCGCTCTATGCGCCTGGCAGGCAAGGGGATGGCCGCCCGGAAGTATGAAATTTTTCAACGGAGGAAGCCCCGCCTCCAGCGTACGAATGTTCTCTTCCAGTTTTTTGAGTTCTTTTGTTAAAACAAGTCGGTTGGGCTCCGTGCGAGTATTCGCAACCAGTGACCCGATGGTGAAGATGTTTTTTTGAATATCTTCGAGCCCCAGGCCGGCTAAATCCGAGTTGAGTTCGTCCAACGTGCCCACCGCTTCAATCCTGGGGTCTGATTTTTTAACACGTTCGCCGGAATATAGACTTGTTTCCCCATAATCGCCGGACTTAGTGACAATACTCATATACAAACTTTACAAAGCGCCAGGGTCTCATGCAACTGAACCGGCATGGTGAATCGAGAAATTTTTGGATGACGATGCCCGTGGGGCGAAAATTCTTCCGCCCGACCGCATTTCTGACAAACTGCCGCGTGGTGGCACCCTTTACGTCTAAAATACCAGCAGACAAAATATGTTTTTTGGCTCTTAAGGTGGTGAATGATTTCTTCTTTTTCCAGAAGCTTCATCGTGCGGTAAACGGTGGCGTAATCAAGTCCCGTCTTTTCTTTCAACTGCTGGAGTGAAAAGCTCTTTTTGTGGAAGTTCAAGATTTTTGTAATTGCCTCTCTTTGTTCGGTCCGATTGAACCCGCGAACATAAAGAAATTCCACATCGCAACCGCCTCTTCTTTGTTTCATAGGGTGATGATAATCCCGCTTTTCATATTTGCAATAGTATTGCAATTACGGAAAGTGCAACTTTTGGCAGGAGGGAGAGAATTTGGCTTGGCGAAAGTAAGGCCGATTTGCTAAGCTGGTGTCACTTTAACTTTCCAACCATGTCAGATGCCGTCATTCAAGAAAAGATTAAGATCCTTCAGGAGAAACAGATTGAACTTAAAGAACTGAAAAGCCTGATGAGAGACATCGAGGACGATATCCCCATGGAGCTTGAGGAACTGATGCTGCAACTCAAGGACCTCAAGAAACAGGTCAAGGACCGCAGGGACGAACATATGAAGCAAATCATCGCAGACAGCGTGGATTATGCCGAATATCGCGAGCGCGTGCAGATGGCCAAAGAAGAAAGCGCAAAGGCGAAACTCGAACTTTTCACACTTGCCGCTAATCAAACCCGTGAACACGGGGATTTAGATCAAACGGTAATGGTGGAGGGCGCGCCTTTCCGCTTGCAAACGCAAAAAGAAGTGGCGGTGTATCTCAATGGGAAGGTAATTAAATAAGCGGCTTCACAGAATGGTGAGTGCGGCAGGCAAGGTTTCAATATTCACCACTTTGCTTTTTAAAACTTCGCCATCCAATTGGAATTTGAGTTCTTTGGGGCTTTTGATGGAAATGGTTTTCCCGGTGTAGTGCTCTAACAAACCTTTCGATGTGAGAATGAGTACGTTGAGTACCCCATCATCCGGGCGGATGGGAACCAAGGGAAAGGGGAGCATATTTAAAACCATGACGCTGCGTGCAAGTACGCTATGGCGTTGGCCGTCGATGGTAATTTTGTAAGGCTGACTATGATAAAAAAGGACTGTTTTAAAGAAGACCCAAGCGTAGGCCAGCAGGCCGAGTTTGCGTTTGAGTTGTCGTGGGGTCTCTTGTAAAAGAAAAGCATCATAGCCGCGCCCGACTGCAATAGTGCCATAGTGAACACGATTGACTCGCATCACGTCCAAGACACGTGGTTTCCCCGTGAGTCCGGCCTGGAGGGCGCGGCCGGGTTGGAGCAGAGAAATCCCCAATGTAAGCGCGAGAAGGTTTGCGCTTCCCTGCGGCACTACCACGAGCGGTGTTTTCACTTTTGCTTCCATCATGGCACGCACCACTTCGGCCACCGTACCGTCCCCGCCGCACACCACTATACGATAGTAGTTTTCTTTAAAAAGCGGCGCTAAATCCTGCTTGGGCTGTGTTTCGTACCATTTCCATTCGTAGTCGTTTTTTTTGAGCGTGTCTTGTAGGGCCGCGGGGACGTCCGCCCATTTCTTGTGCCCGGAAACCGGATTATAAATGACGAGAGCATTTTTCATATAAGAATTATAGCAAGCTCAATGCTTTGACTCCACCACCCAAAATGGTAGGATGGAAGAATCCCCTGACCAAATTCGAATGACGTGGTTTTTTTGGCTTTTACTTGGGGTCGAGATCGTTTCCGCGGCAGTTTGTTTTTGGGGCTTAAAACGGCTCTATCATTATATTCGTCGTTATCGTTTTGATGAATCCGTCTATACGCTGCCGTTTGGCTTTATGCATTTGCGCTATTTTGTTTATTTCTACGTCACGACCGTTCTTCTTGCCGGCGCAACCGGCTTTATTTTTGTTCTTTCACTTCTCAACCATGATCTTGCCGCATAAAAACTTTAAGGGCCAGATGGATGAAGAGGTGGTTCTTTCTTATTTTCATAGACATTGGATCCAGATTTTTCCCGTTCTTGTGCTGATGCCTCTCTCTTGCGTCGCCTACATTTTGGTTCTCCTCTACGTTTCGTCACCGACTAGCCACACCATCCTTGGAATCAGCTTTCTGTCCTTGGGTCTTTTATTTTTAACAGTACTCATCCATCATCAATTTCTTAGTGTTTTCCGCTACTATTTGAGCACTGTGATTGCTACCAATATGCGCATCGTTATATTGGATAAATCCGTATTCTTTAAAGACAGCATGATTGCGATTGATCTTAATAAAATTCAGGATATTCAAAGGAGGCAAACCGGACTTTTCCAGCATGCGTTTGGGTTTGGCAGTATTCGTCTCACCTTAGCCGGCGGGGAACCTTTTGAAATCACTTTAGTGCCACAGTCGGATTTTCAGTTTAAAAAATTGAACGAAATCAAAAGCCATCTCGTCGTACCCTAAACAGGGGCCACTCGGCTTCGCCGAGGGAATGGCGGGATGAACGGGACTCGAACCCGCGACCTCTGCCGTGACAGGGCAGCGCTCTAACCAACTGAGCTACCATCCCATTAAGGGCTGTAAAAAGCCAGTGCACTTTAGCAAAGGAGCCCCCGGGATGCAAGCACTTTGACCCCGCGCAAAAGTTCGTGTAAAACGGCTAGGCTTAAAAGGTAGACTATGCGAATCGGCATTGATGCCCGGATGTACAGCACCGAGTTCACAGGAATCGGCCGCTATGTGTATGAATTGGTGAGACGGCTTACGGCTCTCGATGACAAGAATGAGTATGTGCTTTTTATGAATGAGCCTGAATATAGCAAATTTGAAGAGAGTAAACGTGTTAAAAAAGTCCTTGTGAATGCTAAGCACTACTCTTTGAAAGAACAGTTGAGTTATTTGTGGACGCTCAGGCGCGCCAAGCTGGATCTTATGCATTTCACTCATTTCAATGCGCCAATTTTTTATTGCAAGCCTTCCGTGGTGACCATTCACGATCTTACGCTTTCCTTTTTTCCGGGTAAAAAAATGAGTTCCGCGTTTTATCGCGCCGCCTATAATCTTGTGCTTAAAACGGCGGTAAAAAATGCAAAAAAAGTGATTGCCGTTTCCGAGAATACCAAAATTGATTTGATTGAAATAACCAAAGTAGCGTCCGCTAAAGTGGAGGTAATCTATGAAGGAGTGGGGGAGGAATTTGGGCCGCGCGGTGATAAAGAATATCAAGAAGAGGTGCACCGAAAATATAGCATCTCCCGTAATTTTTTGCTCTACACGGGTGTGTGGCGCGGCCACAAAAACCTAGTGAATTTGATCAAAGCTTTTGCTCTGCTACGCGAGGGCCCGGAGGCCTTTGATATGCAGCTCGTCATCACCGGTGAGGAAGATCCTTATTACCCGGAAGTGAAGCGCACCGTGAAGGAACTTGGTCTGGAACATCATGTGATTTATACGGGAATGATTCCCGAAAAGGAGCTGATTGCCCTTTATCAAACCGCCACGGCTTACGTTTTTCCTTCGCTTTACGAGGGCTTTGGTCTTCCTCCGCTTGAAGCTATGCGTTGCGGCACTCCGGTGCTTGCTTCCAAAAGTTCCTGCATTCCAGAAATCTGTGGAGAAGCCAGCGCGCTCTATTTCGATCCTTACGACCCTGAAGACATTTCCAATGCCATCCGCAAAGTTTTGCTGGACGAGACTCTTCAGGAAACACTTCGCGAATGTGGACTCAAGCACAGTCTTAAATTCTCATGGGAAAAGATGGCTGAAAAAACACTCGAGGTCTACAATGAATGCAAGAAATGAACGACTTCATCCATTTTTCCGATTTCATCCCACAGGCGCTCAAAAAGTATAGACTGACTCGCGAAGCTCGTGCCGGTTTGGTTTGCGCACGCTTTCGCACTATTTTGCCGACCATTGTGGGGGAGGATGCAAAAAAAGAGGTCCATCCTAAATTTTTAAAGGCCGGGGTGCTTTACGTTGCCGTACCGAACAGTGTTTGGGCCCAACGTGTATACGTGCATCGTCACGAACTTCTTTTAAAATTGAATATGCATTTGGGGAAGGAATGGGTCAAAGATTTGAGAACCATTGTTGAGTAGACTTCGACATAAAATTGTGCTACAGTCAAATCCTTACCTGAAAAAAGATATGCCTGATGAGCCTGCTGACAGACCAACCGACAGCCAACCTATTGCCCCTGCTGAAATTCCAGTCGCGGCGTCTGGAGACGAGTCTGTACCTGGATGGGTCCGGGAGGCTTTACAGGGGGATATAGACACGCACGAGGACGAACCTACTCCTGAGCTTGTCCGAGAGCTTTTGTGTGCACGTATCGAATCGTTAGCCCCAAACCTAGCAGCAAGAATTCGCGAGGCCACTCTTGGGGCAGAGGATTATGGCGCGGTCCTACTCATCGCCTCTCTAGAGGTTGCAAAGGAAGGTGGTTCAGACTTGGATGATTTAATCGGATTGGATGCTTTTTTGTTATCTTTAGGTATTCAGGTAGAGGCTGGTTCGGAAAGGAAGGCTGATCTGGTGAAGCCTGGGCCGCAGACTGTTGATGAAGTTGTGAAAGAAACGCGCGAGGGTTTGTTCCGTAAGTGCTTGTTCGACACTTGTAATGGGCTGATCCCCGAGGGTCAAAGGGCGTTTTTACTCACTACGGATCCTTGTTCCGGCGATTCTTTTGAAGTAGCTCTGTATAATATTGCTGTTATCTGGATTACTGAGGCGCTCTACGAACGAATGGACAAGGGTCCTATGGAGGCTTTGCCTTCCAAGGCTGCTAAGGGACGAGAAAAAAAGCGGCTAGAAGGTATGGCTCGTGAACAAGCTATTGCTACTCTCACTAGGAAGGGCATGATTAATCCTGCAGACGAAGCTTAATCGTTAGTTGCGCCATCCAAAATTGTTGTGTATTTCACCGCCGGCGGTGAATTCGGCGACTTTTTCTGATTCTAGCAAGTCCATCGGATTCTAACCGTTTTTTGCTTTCTACTTGACAATTCTAGCCTCATCACTAGAATCGGTAGGCAGTAATTTCTAACCCTGAACTTGTGCAGGTTATCCGCCTAACTCGAATCGGTAAGCAAAATCAAGCGGCCTTTCGTATTGTGCTCGCGGAAAAATCCGATGCGGTTAAAGGGGAGGCTCAAGAAATTCTCGGCTTTTACAACCTCGCGGAAGGAAAGAAGACGGATTTCAATAAAGAACGGATTGAATTTTGGATTTCCAAAGGTGCTCAACCTTCCGATTCTGTGGCTTCTCTTTTGAAGACCAATGGAATGCCCGGCATGGACAAATACTTAGAGCTCCGCAATAAGAAACACCAGAGCAAGAGTGCGCCAGTCGAACAAGCTGCAGCAGCTCCTGCGCCCGCCGCAGCCGATGCGGCTCCTGCTCCTGAAGCGCCTGCGGCGGAAAACGCTGCATCTGGCGATGCAGTGGCGTAATCCTTAACCCACCACCGTATGGCTTCTGATCCTCATGAAAGCGCAAGAGCGTTTATTGAATTCGTCGTTAAGGCGATCGTGGACCACCCCGAAGAAGTAGAGGTTACTCAAACAACGGACGATTTGGGCGTGCTCATCACTCTCAAGGTAAATAAGGAAGATATGGGAAAGATTATCGGCAAGGCCGGACAAACTGCAAAGTCACTTCGCGTGCTGCTTCGCATGATGGGGGCCAAACTCGATGCGCGCTATAATTTGAAAATCATTGAACCGGAAGGGCAGCCCGTGTAGTATGGATTGGCTATGAATTTTCTTCCACTTGTCATCGCCATGGTTACCGAGGGATCTGTTTTGGACGTTGCCCAAGAATATGATGCCATCGAAGTCATTAATCGTGCTATTGCCTATGCAATCATTGTCGCGGGTTTTTTGAGTGTAATCTTCATATTCTTCGGAGGAATCTCTTTTATTCTATCCGGAGGACAAGAGGACAAAATTAAGCAAGCGGTGTCCACTATTCGTTATGCCATTATTGGGCTGATTGTGACCATGTTGTCCGTGGCCATTGTAGCTATTATAGGTCGTGCCATGGGGCTCAACGTGATTCAATACATCAACCTCGGAGAGATTTTTGACCTCGTCGCAAATATCACCTCCGGAACCGGCAGTGGAACGGGGGGTGATTTGAATAGTTTGCAATAGGGTTCACAAGATTGTTCCCTCGGCTTTTCTTGGCGTCTTGATCCTCGTCCATACTTCCTTTGGTTTTGTGCTTCAGAATCCACCAAGAAAAGCCGAGGGCCTTGTGACCCCTAGTCGACTAAAAAGCCAACCAAGCGCATCAGCGTAAAGTCTAAGGAAGAAGATTTCTGAATCATGCATGAAGAAATCTCCGCTCCCAGCTGAGGCGAAGGGTTGGCTTTTTAGGTTTATAGTTTCATTAGGGCTTTGCCCTGGTCTCTAAGGTTTTCCCAATCGTAGGCGAAGGCGAAGTTTTCGAGAGCGCGGACGAGGGCTGCATGTACGGTCCAGACGCCGGGTTTTTGGAAGAGGAAGGAATTTCCGCTCTCTTCAACGGGATTGTAATTTTCGGCATCTTTATGGAGGCCACTTTGCATCACGGGCACAATGCCACGGTCTATGATCATGGAAAATTGCGAAGGAAGATGGTTGCCGAGGACCAGCCAAATGTGAGCCTCCTCCAGGGCTTCTTCAAAAGAAAAAACGTGGGGATAGGTTTTGGCCCCTTCTCCTAATATATGAAAACGGGCTGGTAATTCTTCCAGTCCGGGTAAAAGTTTTTCTACTAGAGCAGGGTTGGCACCGCGTACGTCCAGAACGACGTGCGGAATGCGGATTTTCAGCTTCAAAGGTATTTTTGTTTTTGCCATACTTCTTTTATGCGCTCACCTATGGTGAGTGATTAAGACATTATAGCAAACTTTAACGGGTTTGAAAAGGGTCGTTTGCCGGAGTATGCTCCTGGCATGAAGAAATTTGTGATCATTGACGCCAATGCCCTAATCCATCGCAGCTTCCATGCGGTGCCGCCGACCATCCATGCTCCGAGCGGGGAATTGGTGAACGCGGTTTTTGGATTTACGGGGATATTGCTTGGGATACTGGAATATGAGTTGCCGGAATACCTGGCCGTGGCTTTTGATATGAAGGGGCCAACCTTTCGAGACGCCGTATATACTGAATATAAAGCCACGCGAGCTAAGATGGACGACACGCTATTTAAGCAGTTCCCTCGAGTCCGAGAGGTGATTTCCGCCTTTAATATTCCTATTTTTGAAAAGCAGGGCCTGGAGGCGGACGATTATTTGGCGATTGTGGCCACTCAAGTGACGCAGAAGCATCCGGATATTAAAGTCGTGATCGTTACCGGAGATAAAGATGCTCTGCAACTGGTGGGTGACCGCGTTACGGTGGTGACTCCGATCAGCGGCTACACTAAGGTGAAACGCTATGACCGAAATGCCGTGAAAGAAAAAATGGGTGTGTGGCCGGAGCAGGTGCCTGACTTTAAGGGACTTTCCGGCGATCCCAGCGATAATATTTCCGGCGTACCGGGTATTGGTGATAAAACGGCCTGCAAGTTACTGGAACAGTTCGGCACGGTGGAGGGTATTTACGAGCATATAGAAGAAGTGCAGCCTGCGCGCATTCGGGAGTTGCTGCGTACGCATGAAGAAACCGCTCGGCTTTGCAAACACATCGCCACCCTGGTGCGAGAAGACGGGGTAAAAGTAAGTCTGGATGAATGCACTATGCACAAATTTGACGTGGACAAAGTCCGTCGTCTTTTTGAGTCTCTTGCTTTTAAAGGTCACTTGGGGCGAGTAGAGCGGCTCAATAAAGATTGGAATAAATTACGAGTAAGTGCGGAGCAAGGGAGTTTATTTTAAAAGATCGCCTACTATCCATAATGGGGATCCTTCTATTGGTGCGCTTCCTTGCACGGCCCACTTGTGTCCCTTAGCACCTGTTGGCATTGAATCTCTCCCACTGCCTTTTGCCCAAAAGAAATTCCGTGTAGAGCCGGGTACGGACCAGCCCATTTGAGTGAGCAAGGCCTGAGCTCCGTTGGTTCTTTTCTCCCACGTGCAGTCTATCGACGTGCCGTCATTCACTCCACGATGCATCCTGATGGCCCTCAACTCCCCTGATGTTGGAAAAATGTCCGTAGCAAAATGAACGGTGATAGCCCCTCCCATATTTAGAATAAGTTTAACAGAGAGTTCTTCCGAGTCGCTTTCAACGGCACACCGAAAGAAGCCATTCCTTCCTCTGGGGAGAGGGCGTAGAAGTGGCACAAAAGCGTGACTCCCGTCGGCCATTTCTGGAAATGCTTCATCAGGGGCATATTTATCTAAAACAGCTATTACCCTTCTTATTTCCACATCACTTAGACGCTGGGTGGCCCTTATTTCTTCAGCAATTGAGCCCCATTTTGGAGTACTAATTGTGGGGACGAGGGTCCCAACGCTAATTCTTTCCCGGCTCAGAATGGCGTTGCGAATGTTTGTGGGTAGGCTCATGTTGATTGGCAATTATTTAACTTAACATTTTTTTATTTCTTTGCAAGCGACCCACTGTATAAATTTTGTATTCATAGCATTTGACCCGCGTAAAGCACTTGCTCAAGCCTTGGGTAGATTTTAAGTGTTCTTGCGCATATTTTTTGGCTAAGGCAAGCCAAAATTCCAGGGACGAGCGGCGGGGCAGACTTGGCTTATTTCAGCCTTATTTTTTGAATACAAAAAGAGTTCGATAGGCATTTTTTGGCTTCTAAAAGCCCTTATTTTGCACATAAAGTCTTGCGGGCCTGTTTTTCTTGATATAGAGTCGGTTCATGCCAAAGCATAGAGTTGTCGCTGGACTTGATATTGGAAACTCCAAAGTTCGAGTCGCAGTGGCCATTATGGATGAAGAAAGCACCACTCCCAATATAATTGGAGTCGGGGTGTCTCCCTCGGATGGTCTCCGCAAGGGGAACATTATTGATGTGGAGGCAACGGTTTCAAATATTGCTTCCGCCTTGGAAGACGCCGAACGTATGGCCGGAGAGCCTATCCACAATGTATTTTTGGGAATTTCCGGGGATCACATCTCCTCCATGGATAGCAAGGGGGTTATCGCTATTTCTCATAGTGGAAACGAAATTATTGAAGACGACGTGGATCGAGTGTTGGAAGCGGCACAAGCGGTGGCTATTCCAAACAACCGTCGCATTTTACGCATTATTCCGAAGTCCTTTACGGTTGACGAACAAACCGGCATCAAATACCCCGTGGGAATGACCGGAATCCGATTGGAAGTGTTAGCGCATTTGGTCACCGGACTTGTGCCCGCCGTGAAAAATATTGAAAAATGTGTGCATCAGGCCGGCGTGGATATTAACGATATCATCCCTTGTGGTCTTGCTGCTGCGGAATCCGTGCTTACTAAACGTCAAAAGGAACTTGGAACCGTGGTGATTGATATTGGATCCGGCGGAACTAATGTAGCCATTTATGAAGAAGGAACCGTGCTTCACAGCGCGTCTTTGCCGGTGGGCGGGGATAATGTGACCAATGATATTGCTATCGGGCTTCGAACTTCCATCGATACTGCTGAAAAAATTAAGATTGAATATGGTTCTTGCATCCCGGAGGACATCCATGAACGAGAAACTATTGATCTTTCTCTGCTTTCAAAAATAGATACGCAAACCGTTTCCAAGAGACAGCTCGCTGAAATTATTCAGGCTCGTTATCATGAAATATTTATGATGGTGAAGGATGAGCTTTCTAAGGTACAGCGCGACGGTATGCTGCCGGCCGGAGCCATTTTGGCCGGAGCGGCGGTGAAAATGCCGGGTGTTATTGATCTTGCGCGTGAGGTGCTTAATTTGCCGGTGCAAATTGGTTTCCCCACGAATTATGAAGGTGTGGTAGATAAGATCGAAGACCCTGCCTATGCCAGCGTGATTGGACTCGTGATTTGGGGTTCTCGTTTTCAAGGAGAAGGTTATGGAGCGCGTTTTAATTTCAAGAATTTTTCACTCGAAAAAGTTGGCCAGAATTTTAAAACTTGGTTCCGCGGCCTGCTCCCCTGATTTCTCTTTTTAGAACCCTCGGCTCCGCCGAGTAACCCTTATCCCTATGACAGCCTCTCAACAAGGACAACAGGATGACAGCCTGAAGAATCTCTTCTCGGGTAATGCATCCAAAAGACGCAATTTTGAAGTCACTCCCGATGTGACTCCGGTTGCACGCATTAAAGTAGTCGGCATTGGAGGGGGAGGCGGAAACGCGCTCAACCGAATGATTCGTGCCAACGTTAAAGGAATTGATTTCATCGCGATCAATACCGATGCACAAGCGCTCTACCATTCTGAAGCGCCTATTAAAATTAATATTGGTAAAGCTACCACGCGCGGTCTCGGCGCCGGAAGTCATCCCGACGTGGGACGACAAGCCGCTGAAGAATCTTCTGAAGAAATCAAACAGGCGCTCGATGGAGCCGAGATGCTTTTTATTACTTGTGGACTTGGGGGAGGAACCGGAACGGGAGCTGCGCCTGTAATTGCTGAAATTGCGCGTGACCTCGGAATCCTCACTGTTGCCGTGGTGACGAAACCCTTCTCATTCGAAGGCCACCGCCGCCGCACGCAGGCAGAAGAAGGTCTCGAGAACTTGAAGAACAAAGTAGATACGCTCATCACCATTCCGAATGACAAGATTTTGTCTCTCATCGACAAAAAAACTCCACTCACTGAGGCATTTATAGTGGTGGATGACGTACTCCGCCAGGGAGTGCAAGGTATTTCCGATTTGATCACCGTGCATGGAATGATCAACGTGGACTTCGCGGACGTGAAGGCCATTATGGAAAATGCGGGAAGCGCCCTCATGGGAATTGGTTACGGAACCGGAGAAAATCGTGCTACCGAAGCGGCTCGTGCCGCTGTGGAAAGCCCCTTGCTCGAACTCGACATCCAAGGAGCAAAGGGGATTTTGTTCAATATCACCGGGGGATCCGATCTTTCTATGTTCGAGGTGGATGAAGCTGCTCGCATTATTACCGAGGCTGCCGATCCGGAGGCTAATATTATTTTTGGAGCGGTTATCAACGACTCTTACACCGGTGAAATTAAGATTACTGTGGTGGCAACCGGCTTTGATGACATCAAGCGCGGGGTCCAAATCGCTCGTCCTCTTGGGGAATATCGCTCCATGAGCAGCAGCAGTGCGAACCCAAGTCAGCAAAAGCCTATGTCGCTTCAGGATGGTCGTCCCGGCACCCCTTCAATGCCCATGGGTGAGGACACTGGAAATGAATATGATATCCCGGCGTTTATAAGACAGAAAATGCAGAAATAAAACTAAAAACCACCCGCTCAGCGTACATGAACTTTAACGCTTCCCGGATGGTTTTTAGTTTTCAGGTTTAGAGGCCGCTCCAGCACAGATGAACTTTAGTGCTTCGCGGGGGTCTTTTTAATTGCTGACTTGTTCACGCTTTGCTTGAGCGCTGAGTTTATCGGTGAGTCTCAAACAAGTTTCATAACCCCGACGGCCCACCGCGTTGGTATTACTCACCGAATATCTGCCTGACCCAAATGCATTTCTTAACTCTCCACCATCAATCCTGCCTCCTTGCTCAACTTGCGCCCTATCTGCAGAAGAAAGTTCGTCTAGCGTGTACACACGGAGGAGGTCTGAAAAGAGGCGGTTGGCTTCGTCCACAGCATAGTAATCGTCCAAGTAGGAAAGATGACCCCAGGGAACAGGAGATTGCTCCAGTTGCGAAGAAAAGGCGCAGAGCTCTTGGACTTGCTGAGCGCTATAGCATCCGGGTAGTTCAACAGTGTCTCCCGTTTTTAGCGTAGTCTGTAAAAGGTCGCTGACGCAGGTTTTATATTCAACAATTTCCGGATGCTGCTGTAAAAGAAATAGATGGGTGGCTTCGTGATGGAGACGGTTTTTTTGTTGGGAAGCAGTAAGCTCTTTTTCGTTTGGTTTCTTAAGCTGAGGAAGTTCGCTGATTTCTTTTAAAACTTGTCGGTCAGCTGCTGCTTGGTTTTCCATAAAAGACAGAATAACCATGCTGTGGGGGTCGGCTTGAGCCTCTGTTCTTTTTGGTGTAGCCCCACAGAGACTTTGGCTTACAAAAAGAACGGGATAGCTTTCTCCCCGTTTATCGTCGCGGATTTGAACGACTTCAGTTTTTGTAAAAGCGTAGAGGCCCACGGCCCACACGCCTTTTTCTCCTTCAAGCATCAGGTGTGCTCCATCGGAATGGAGGAATCTATTGAGTATTTTGGTAACATCAAAAACGTTTACTTTTTGTCCCGAGAATTGTGCTGCGATGGCTCTTCGAATGGCGCCTTTTGGCTCTACCGTATCCACCCATGAAGCCAGGCCGTCCAGTAGCTCCTTGAGTTTGTTTTGGGTTCTTTTTTCGGGAGGAAGTTTGGCAAACCTGGCTTCACACTCCTGTTTGAATTTTGCCTGAAAGCCTTGGGTCTTTAGCCCTGACTCAAAGTCTACAGGTTTATCCAAAACTGAAGACTGCGGGTGGATCACGGCAGCAGCCATTTCTACTTTAGGCCTTGCCTGGACTGAAATTGGAGCAGCTGTTTTTTGTTCGCAGGCGCTTAGGGCTAGGGCTCCTACAATGGCTAGATTTTTCAGGTTCATGTGCATCATAGTAGCAGATTTTTAGATTTTGTCCAGCAAGTATCCCGATATAAATAAAAAGAACCCGCGTTTAAGGGTTCTTCTTACGGTTGCTTACTCCACGGTATAGAACGGCGAAGAAAGCAATTTATTACAAAATTAGTACACGAGTGTGTTTCCGGTTACTTGTTGCCCGTTGTATTCCACAATTACATCCAAAGTGTCGTCCACTCCGGTCTGCTCAGCCAAAAGATTGGAGGTGTTGCCGACGAGGGTGAATGTTTTTGCATCTCCTTTTGTAAAGGCTATTGCTGAGGTGGTTGTGATGTAGGCTGTTCCTTCGCTGGGGAGGTCGGTGTCAATTATAGAAAAAGTACCCGTCCCAATGGCCGTACCATCTTGTTTGAGCGTGATCACTTTGCCCGAAACAGTAGGGTCGAATGCTCCTCCTAAACCTGTTGACTCCGCCCTAATGTCCACGCGGAATCTGGTTCCCGTGGGAAGGGTGGTTCTTCGATTGAATTCCACGTCAAAAACTATAAATTCGTCGACGGAACTAACGGTACGGGCGCCGCTTGGGCTCTCGCTTGAGAGACTCATGGTCATAACTGTCGAGGAGGTTCCAAGTCTTCCCTGGAGGTCTTCACCGGTGGCACAGGCAGTCAGCAGAAGTACGCCGAGTAGAGTAATGGATAAAAGTTTTCTCATGGCATGAAAATTAAGGATGAGCTCAGTGTACTTTGCTTTCGATTTTTCTGCTAGACTGAGGCGGATGGATATTCGTCTTATTAAGATCGGCGAGAAGGAAGAATGGGATAAAATGGTTGAGGCGCATCCGCATGGAGGCGTGGAGCAAAGTTGGGGGTGGGGCGAGTTGCAAACGCGTATTCCCGGGCGACCGGCGTTTTTTGTTCTTGGGGTTTTTGAGGAGGGGGCAGACGGGGACGCCTCGGCTTCGCCGAGTGGAGGGGCAATGTTAGTGCGGCAAGTAATGGGTTTTGGGAAAACCTGGCTTTGGTGCCCACGTGGCCCCTTATTGCCCGCAGAAGGGGCGAGAGCGGCATGGGACGGCTTGTTGGCCGCGGTCAAGGTTTTGGCAAAAGAGGGCGGTGATGTGTTCTTGCGAATTGAGCCAAGCGTCCCGATCGAAGAGGACTTTGTTGTGGAAGGGGAGACTGCAAAAGAGCATTATTTGCCTACGGATACGCTGGTACTGGATTTGAGTCTGAGTGAGGGTGAGATTTTGGGACAAATGAGCCAAAATGGACGGGCCAATATTAAGCGAGCGGAGAAGTCCGGGGTGCTTATAAAAAAGGCCGGTGTGGAAAGTTTGCCGCTCTTTTATGCACTGCTGGCGGACACCGCGGACCGCGACGCTTTTTCAGTCCACGGGGAGGGTTTTTACAAGGATTTTTTACGGCAGGCACATTTTTATTTGGCCTTTTTGAATGACGTGGCGGTTGCGGGGATACTTGTGACGTATTTTGGTCGAATAGCGACTTATTATTTTGGAGCGTCTTCCAGTGCGCATCGGGAAAGTCGCGCTTCTTATTTATTGCAATGGACCGCGATACAGGAGGCGAAAAAAACGGGTATGCAAACGTACGATTTTTTGGGGATTGCGCCGGAGGGCACGGCAGGGCATCCGTTGGAAGGGGTGACGCATTTTAAAACTCGCTTCGGCGGGAAGCGGATCTCCTATCATCCGGCTCAGGTTTTTGTCTTTAGACCTGTTTGGTGGCGTTTATACCGACTGGCTAAATTATTTTTTTGAACGTTTTTTCTCTTCAATTTCATGCGCACGATCGATGAAAAGCATGGCGTTTAAGTGGTCGACTTCGTGTTGAATAATGCGAGCGTTGAAATGATCGAGTAACAGGTTTTGCTCTTGGCCTTTAATGTTTTTGTAGCGAACCAGCAGTTGAGAATGGCGCTTCACTTTGCCCCACACTCCACGCAGACTCAAGCAGCCTTCTTCTCCGTCTTCCATTTCTTCGGAAAGTTCTAGAATTTCCGGGTTGATAATGGGAAAAATGATTTCATTTTTTTCTCCGGGGTTGAGCCGCACAACGGCCATACGAATGTTACGTCCGCACTGTGGAGCGGCGATGCCCACGCCATTTTCTTTGAACATGGTTTTGGTCATCTCTTGCGCAAAACTACGGATGTCCGCTGTGATTTTCACCACAGGTTTGGACGGCGTACGGAGGATTTTATTGTCTGGACCGGCTTCTACTGAAATTGCCATGGTGCGTGGATTTTAAGCCTTTGACTTTAGGCTGGCTTCAATGAATTCGTCAAGTTCGCCGTTTAGCACTTTGTCCACCTGGCTGGTTTCATAATCCGTACGGTGATCCTTGACCATTTGATAAGGTTGCAAAACGTAAGAGCGGATTTGGTTGCCCCAGGAATGTTGCACGTGTTCACCGCGGATTTCCTGGATGGTGGCCAGGTGGTGTTTTTCTTGCAACGCGAGGAGTTTGGCCTTCAGCATGTTGAGGGCATTTTCACGGTTTTGAACCTGGCTGCGCTCTGTTTGACAGGCCACCGAGAGGCCGGTGGGTTTGTGGGTAACTCGGGCGGCCGTGCTGGTTTTATTCACATTTTGTCCTCCGGCGCCGCCCGCGCGGAAGAAATCCCATTCCAGGTCGTCGTCTTTGATTTCCAATTTCACCTCCTTCATATCCGGCACCACTTCTACCATGGCAAAAGACGTTTCGCGGCTCTGTTTGGCGTTAAAAGGGGAGAGGCGCACAAGGCGATGCACACCGTGTTCGTGCTTGAGATAGCCATAGGCGTAGGCTCCTTCCACTCGAAAGGAGGCGCTTTTTATCCCCGCTTCTTCTCCGGGAGAGATGTCCAGTTGCATGGTTTTCCAGCCACGGTTTTCGCAGTAGCGCAGGTACATGCGCATGAGCATTTCGGCAAAATCTTGGGCGTCCACGCCACCGGTGCCCGCATGGAAAGAGAGGATGACGTCGTTGGCATCGTAAGGGCCGCTGAGATAAAGCTCGATGTTCAGGCGATTGTGTGTTTTTTCGGCTTCTTTCGTGTCTGCTTCCAATTGCTTAATGGTCGCGGTGTCGGACGGGTCTATCATTTCATTGAGATCCAAAAGACTCTGTACGTCGTGTTGTAGTTTTTCCCAAGCTTCAACGGTTTCGCGGATGAGCCCGGCTTCTTTGGAAATTTTTTGGGCGTTTGTTTGGTCATCCCAAAAGTCTGCGGCGGACATTTCTAGCTCCAACGCAGCGAGCTTGGATTTTTTTAGAGGCAAATCCAGGTGTTCGAGAGATTTTTTTACCTCATCCTGGAGGAGCAGCAGCCGGTCTTTGATTTCTTGTATCACGAGGCCTAGAATACCTTGCGACATGTCTACCGCAAAGAAAATTCTCTCCAACACCGCGGTTCAGGTGTTTGGTCGCGCCATAATGGCGGGGCTCAGTATCGTGATTCTTAAGATCATTTCGCACTTTCTGAGCGTGGAGGGTTATGGAATGTACACGGCGGTTTACGAGTTTTTGGCTTTCTTTGGAATCGCGGCGGATTTGGGGCTTTTTACCATTGCCGTGCGTGAGATGAGCAAGGGCGAGCGAGACCGGACTTTCATTGCGAATAATATTTTGGGAATGCGCATGAGTATGGGCATTATTATGATGTCTCTGGCGGTGGTGGCTGCATTTTTGATCCCTGCCTACGAAGAAACTTACATCCCGATGGGGGTGGCAGTAGCATCGCTCTCCGTATTTTTGGCGATTATGCATGGAACGGTTTCCAGCGTGCTGCAGGTGGATCTTAAAATGCAGTATTCCACGTGGGGCCTCGTGCTTGGGAAGGTGATTTCGCTGGCATGGATGATCGCGGTAATTTTTTATTTTTACGCAGAGGCGCCCTCGCAAGCAGCGTTTAATCAATTGATGGTGGCGGGCGTGGTGGGGAATTTGTTTTCATTTTTGTTCACGTTCTATTTCGTTCTCAAGGTACAAAAAATACGCCCGCAATTCGCTAAAGAATACTGGAAAGAAGTGGCGATTACGGCCGCGCCGTACGGCGCGGCGCTCATTCTTAATATGGTTTATTTCCGCGTGAGCAGTTTAATGTTGCTCTTTATGAATGGCCCCAAAGAACTGGGTTATTTAGGGCCGGCCATGCGCATTTTGGAAATTTTGAATGTGATCCCGGTTTATTTTATGAATAGCGTTTTACCGGTGCTTTCCAGGGCTTTGCGAGAAGGAAGCGGGAAAGCGGAGCGAATCGTGCAATTGGCTTTCAACTTTTTGTTCATGGCCGCACTGCCGATGACGATGGGCCTCTACATTCTGGCTTATCCAATTATTTTTCTTATCACACAGCCGGAGTTTTTGAGTCAACTGGATAAGGGTATTTATGGGTCCGATTACGCATTGCAAATTTTGGTGCTCGCGATGTTTTTTATGTTCCTCAACAGCACGTTTAACTACTCGCTGATTGCGGTAGGAAAACAGGCCCATCTTTTGTGGATCAACGGAAGTGCCGCGCTGATAAACATTGCCCTTAATTTATATATGATCCCGCGCTTTGGCTTCCGCGGAACAGCGTGGACAGGCGTGTTTATTGAATTCTTTATTTTGGTGGCGTCGTATGCTGTGGCGCGGCGCTATATTCATTATCGCTTTGACGTCTGGGCTTTGGTAAAAACGGCCTGTGCGGGCCTGCTCATGGGCGCCGCGGTTTATTACTTAAAAGACCCTACTTACCATTTGTGGGGACTTCAAAATTTGAATGTGCTTGTGCTTTCCATCGGAGGTGCGGCCTTCTACGGGGCACTCCTCTATTTGTTTGGCGCCATCCCCGAAGAATTCAGAAAAAAGATCGATGAGAAGTTAGCCTAAGATGGGGTTTATTTTGACCCCCCTTCCGGCGGTTTCACCATGTGGGTGATAACGATCTTCTGTTCGTAGTTATCCCACGTATATCTATCCCATTTGCCGGCCTTTTTATCCGTCCAAGACATCCAACTGCCGTCGTCCAACCATTGTAACCTTTCAAAGGAGACTCCTTTCGGCTTTTTAAATTCAAGATAGGCCTTGCCAGAAGGAACGTCTTCCTTAAACGTTCCTTGAAGCGTTTGCCCGTTTCTGAGTACCAACGTGCCCTCTCCATCAAACCATCCGTTTTTCCAATAACCTTCATACGCCTTGTACGGGCTTTCTTCCGGAAATTCCGCGTATTTTCCGTATCCCGTGAAGAGGTCCACCTCATCCTCCGTTATTTTATTATGTTTTTCTACTCCGGAAGGGTCCGGGTGTTCGTTTTGATAAGTAAGGGCCCCCGTTCTTAAGTTAAAGCTGTAGGCCTTTTCTCTGGTACTGTTTTCTTCCGGAAAGGTTAAACGCCAGTTAAAATCGCCTGCTTTTGGATCGCCGGGGAGTTTGATGCTGTCCTCGCCCTTTGGGATATAGGTGGCGGTTTCTTCCGTGTCGTCATTCCTGTCGACAGAGACCCGGAGCGTTGCCCCGTCTTTAGTTGTGAGGCTAAGCGCGTCCACAGGATAGAAATTGCTAGTGTCAAGGTCGCCTACCCTTTCAAACTTTCCGGTCGCGATGGATCCGGAAGGGTAAGCAACGGTACCGGTGTAAATACCACCCTTTGGGGGGCTAACTTGGGTGCCGACAAAATGTTGTCCGTCGGGGGTAGTCATCCCTTCTGTACGGAGTTTCTCGGCTACCTCTTCCGCTTCCTCTAAATCTTGAGCTTTTTTGCCTGCTCCATTTGGCCCTTCACTTGCTTGGCGGTACGCATGCTGTGGCGAGCACAGGCTTCCACCCCACCCTGTCTGGGCAGAGAGGAGGCACTTTGGAGCTGATCCGGGAGGATGGGGTGTTGATCCAAAGCTTGTGCGCAGGCTTCTCGCGCCTTCTTCATCTCGTCCGTCGCTGCACTATCTTCGGTAGGTTCTTTTGAACCACAGCTGGGAATCAGACTCGCTGTCATTGCACCGGCTACTCCGAGAAGGCCCAGCCCCGCTACTCCTGTCAAGATTTGTGCACCTTTTCGCATAGAATAAATTTTAAAATCTGTTTGAATCTTAACACTTTTCTTCCATTTTGTCAACCTCGTCCTTTCTAAAAAGACCCCAGTTTTTTCGTGATCTGTAAAATCTTACAATTCCAACGTGCCCAGAGGCTGATTTCTTTTTTACAAACGGTTGTATTATTCTACAGGTTTGAGCGCCGGACCGGTCCAGCTTTTACAGGTTAAAATTTCTCACTAGGGGGCTGGATGTATCTACTTGTCAATAGGGCCCAACGGAAAAACTGGGGTCTTTTTAGCGTCCTTTCTGGACTTGGGCGTGAATGCTTGCTAGGATTCCTTTGCAGAAAAACTCGAGGGAAGAAGACTCGTTTAATTGTATGGGAATGAATAAATTAGATAAATTGTCCGAATGGCTTAAGGATGCCGTGCAAGGCGGAAGTAAGGCTCCGCTGGTTTCGCAGTCTGAGCAAAAACAGCAAGTTCAGCAGGCGCCACTAAAAAAGACCCGCGGGCCGGTGATTCACCCGAAAATTCTTCGCGCTATCCCGATTGGCGGACTGGAAGAGGTGGGGAAGAACGCTATGATTTTTGAATATGAGCACGATATTGTGGTGGTGGACATGGGCTTCCAGTTCCCGGAGGATGAACTTTTTGGCGTGGACTATATTATTCCGGACATCCAGTACTTGGTGCAGCGCAAGGAGCGTATCCGGGGAATTTTGATTACTCACGGACATTTGGACCACATCGGGGCGCTGGCCTATGTGCTGCCGGATTTGGGTTTCCCGACTATTTACGGCAGCGCGCTTACGCTCGGTCTGGTACAAAGACAGCTCGAGGAACATAAACTACTTAAGCACTGCCGCTTTAAGGTGATAGATAATAAGCAGACCTATCAACTGGGCCAAATGCGGGTGGAGTTTTTTCGCGTAAATCATTCGATCCCGGATGCTATGGGGGTTTATTTGCGCAGCCCGGCAGGAAATATTGTGCACACGGGAGATTTTAAATTTGATTTTACGCCCGCGGATGGCGTTGAAGCGGACATCAAAAGAATGGAGGAAATTGGTAAACGCGGTGTGGATGTTTTGTTTTCAGACAGTACGGGGGCGCTCAAACCCGGGCACACTCTTTCCGAACGAATAGTCGCGGAGACTTTGGAGGAGACTATCGCCGGCGCAAAAGGACGCATTGTCATCGCGACCTTTTCGTCGCTTATCGGACGTATTCAGCAGGTTCTACAGTTCGCGCAAAAGCACAGCCGAAAAGTATTTTTGTCCGGCGGAAGTCTGGAGGCAAATTTTGAAATCGCCAAAAAGCTCGGGTTCCTGAAATTTGATAAAGATTTGGTGCGCAGCGTCCGCGAGGTTACCCGCTACCCTGACCGCGAAGTTTTAGTTATCAGCACGGGAGGGCAGGGAGAGCCGATGGCCGCGCTGTCTCGCATGGCCACTAACGCCCACGTCCAGATTAAAATTCATGATGGGGACACGGTGGTGATGTCCTCTTCTCCGATTCCGGGGAATGAGAAACAGGTGCGATTTTTGGTGAACTGTTTGGCGCAACTGGGCGCGAATGTGGTGCACAGCCAAATTGCGGACGTGCACGCCTCGGGGCATGCGCAGCAGGAAGATTTGAAGTTTATGATGAGTTTGGTCAGGCCGAAACATTTGGTGCCGGTGCATGGAGACTTTTATATGCGCCGTGCGCATGGGAACTTGGGCCCTGCGGTGGGGATCCCCTTGGGGAACGTCCACATGCTCGACAACGGGAATGTGATTGAGGTTAAGGATGGGGTGGTGGGCTTTAAAAAAGAGGACATCAAGGTGCGTTATGTGGTGGTAGACGGACTTGGCACGGGAGATTTGGGGTCGCAGGTGCTCAAAGAGCGTGAAACCATGGCGCAAAACGGACTTGTAAGCGTCACTATTAAAATGACCCATGGCGGGAGGGTACTCGGCTCTCCTTTTATTCTCTTACGCGGCTTTTTGGTCGGCAAAGATTTGGACAAGAGTCTTAAAGAAATGGACAAGAGGGTGAGAGACAGTGTTATTAAACTGCAAAAACAGAATAAAAGGCCCTCGGTCCGTGACTACGAAAACATAATTCGTAGTGATCTTGCGGGTTATATTGTTCAAAAGTATAACAAGCGCCCCCTGATTCTCCCCGTGGTGGTTCTTGTGTGAAAGGCGTGCGTACTGTGCATAAGTGGTGTGAAGGACGTCTCGGCGTTCCACACAAGATGTTGTGCATAAGTGGGTACTTCAGCTTGTGGGTTTTTGAATTTTGTTTCGGAATTTTTGGGAAAGTAGATTGGTAGTGCACGAGTTTTAAACTTTTTGGGTGGTTTTCAAGGAGTTTTGCACTGGTTTTTTAATTTACAGATCAAAGTTTTGCACATTTTGACCTTTCTTCTCTATAAACTTTGTCCACTTTGGGCGAAAAAATAGGTGAAAAGACATTAATTTATAGGGGTTTGACAAGTCCTTACTACTTATAACTACTGTTTTATTTAATTAATCTTTATATTTAGAAAATACTTATAGACACGTGCTGGGAAATTTGCTTGTATAGAGGGGATTTCCTTATACATATGAAACTCTCTTGTTCACAAACTGACCTTACTCTTGCTTTATCTTTAGTAAATAGAGCGGTAAGCCCCAATAACACTTTACCCGTTTTAAATAATATTTTAATGCGAGCGGAAGGAAAAAAGTTGTTTTTATGTGCAACCAACCTGGAAATCGCGATTAGTGCTTCTTTTGACGCTGACGTGCAAAACGAAGGAACCCTCACTATTCCCGCAAAAGTTCTAAGTAGTTATGTGAGCTTATTAGAGGAAGGTGACGTTGAGATGGGGGTTTTAAATGGAAATACGCTTGTAATCCAAACGGCAGGGTCTGAAAGTAAAATAAAAGGAATTTCCAGTGAAGAATTTCCTCTTTTACCTAAACTTGAAAATCCTACTGTTTTTACACTACCCACCCAGGAACTCAAAGAAGCTATCGAGCAGGTGGTTTTCGCCGCGTCTACAAATATCTCCAGGCCGGTTTTAACAGGGCTTTATTGGAAAATCGAGGGAAAAACCCTGAAACTAGTCGCAACAGATAGCTACAGGCTTGGGGAGAAAACGGTGGCACTTGCGGAAAAAACGACAGAGGACGCGTCCTTTATTGTCCCCTCTAAAACAGCACAGGAACTTTCTAAGATTTTAGAGAGCACAAAAGAAAAGACTTTTGAAGTGAGGATTGGAAAGGGGCAAATTTTATTTAAGGTGGGCGGTGTGGAGCTTATAAGTCGACTTATAGAGGGGAATTTCCCCGATTACGAACGTATTATCCCCAAAGAAACAAAATCTGAACTAGTGCTTTCGAATGAGGCCTTCACCTTGGCACTCAAGAAGCTTTCCGTGATCGTGCGTGAAAATAACAATAATGTAAAAGTACGCGCCGAAAAGGATAAATTAATAATTTTCAGTGACGAGACGCAGGTGGGGCAGGGGGCATGCGAAGTCCCGGCGAGTGGGATGAAGGGGGACCCCATTGAGACGGCGCTCAACGTGCAGTACTTACTGGATGTACTTTCCCATTTAAAAGATTCAAGTGTTCATTTTGGCTTGAACGATGCTTTATCTCCTGTTATGGTAACGCCGGCCCAAGCGAGCGGGTATTTGCATATCATTATGCCGCTCAAAATTTAATTTAGAGTCTTGTGAAAGATTGTAGACATCTGATCAAGCTCTTCCCTTCCGGTCAAAACCTGAAGGTGATTGAGCAATTTGATCAACAGGGTTACAGTTCGCTATCCGGCAGTGGAAATTATTCCTCCAAGGCCTTCTTGATTGCTGATCTTTTGCGCGAAATTAAAAGTATTAAAAAAGTACTGTGGATTTGTAGCGACCAACCACATAAAGAAAATGTAGCCAGAGCCCTTTCACTCTGGGCCGAGGCGCCGGTTTATGACCTCGACCTGGAAGAAAATGCCATGCGCGACAGGAGTCTTGAGAGAAAAAATAAAATTAAGACGATGGAGCTGGTATCGCTGGTTTTACAAAAGGGAGTATCGCGGTTTCTTACCGTCACCTATAAAGACCTATTCCAGCTCTACCCGAGCGTGAGCGAGGTCGAAAAGGGGATTCTAAAAATTACGCAGCGGGACGAAATAGACAACGTCAGTTTTTTTGAATCTTTAATCCGGCTGGGTTACGAGGTTTCCATGGATGCTTTCGTAGAAAAAGGGGAATACTTCCGCCAAGGAGATTTACTCACTATTTGGCCGGTAAACAGCGAAGCGCCCATACGCATGGAGCTTTCTTTCGATGAGGTCGAGAAAATCTCTATTTTTGACCAAACCACCAAGGAGGACGTGAGTGAGCTCAAAGAGGTGGAGATATACCCGATAAGCGTCCCCGAGGGCGGCGCAACGCTGCTGAGCTACTTTGGGAAGGAGACCTTGGTTCTTGATGACGAAGTGGAGTTTCCCGATAGTGAAACCGAAAGCTTTGAAAAGACAATGGCCGCTCGGAATCCGGAGTCACGATACATCGAATTCCGATCTTTTATGGAGGAGACCCCGTACCACCATCACTTGCATTATTTGTCGGTGCTCAAATATTACAATCCGATGGATTTCATCGCGGACTTGCGGGAAAAAATGAGTCAGAATTGGACGGTGTTTTTGTTCACCAAGCATCCCGAGCAGTATCACAATCTATTCAAAGAAAAGGGCATTGCCTATTGTGATTACAGTAAGGGCGGATACGACGGTGGAGCGGAAGTAGTGATTTTTTCGATCGGTCAGGAGGATGTTTTTGCAGAAGCGTTTCAAAACCCGGCTTTAAAATTGACGCTGATCACAGATCGAAACGTCGGGAATTTTGTTGAAACGGAAAAGCGCGCCCCCGAAAGACAGAAGGTCTACATGGATTTTTTGACGGGGCTTAAGGCGGGCGACTTTGTGGTGCACAGCGATCATGGGATTGGACAATTTTTGGGGTTGGACAAGCGCACGATCGACGACGTGACCCGCGAATATTTGAAAATTGGTTATGCTGAAAATGACAAACTTTTTGTGCCGATTGACCAGGCGGACAAGGTTTCCAAGTTTATTGGATCCGGGGACAAACCACCAAGGTTGACGCGACTTGGTAGCGCCGAATGGAATACTATTCAAAACCGCGTACGCAAAGAAACGGAAAAAATCGCGCAAGAACTTTTGGAACTTTATGCGGAACGTGAAAGTGCGCGAGGGTATGTCTTCGGCCCCGACACGCAACGCATGATCCAGTACGAAAAGAACTTTGAATACGAGGAAACGCCCGGACAAATGCGAGCTATTTTAGATGTGAAGAGTGACATGGAAGGCAAGAGACCCATGGACCGTCTGGTGTGTGGAGACGTGGGTTTTGGGAAAACAGAAGTAGCCATGCGCGCCGCATTTAAGGCCGTGGAAGGGGGGAAGCAGGTGGCCGTACTGGCGCCAATCACTATTCTTGTGGACCAGCATTATAAGAATTTTAAAAAACGAATGGAGGGGTTTGACGTGCGCATCGAAATGCTGAGCCGGTTCCGCACCCCCGCCGAACAAAAGAAAATTTTGCGGGCGATGGAGAAAGGGGAGATTGATATCATTATCGGGACGCACCGTCTGTTGCAAGAAGATATTAAATTCAAGGACCTCGGGCTGGTGGTTATTGACGAAGAACAACGCTTTGGGGTGAAGCAAAAAGAGATGCTCAAAAACTTGCGTAAGGAGGTGCACATTCTAACCATGACGGCAACGCCGATCCCACGAACACTCAACATCAGTTTGCACGGTCTGCGCGACATTTCCACCATCACTACGCCGCCGCCCGGACGCTTGCCGATTGTGACGGAAGTGCGAAGATTTTCTTTGGGGCTCATCAAGGGAGTGGTAGAGAAGGAAATAGAACGCGGCGGACAGATTTATTTTTTGCACAACCGCGTGCAGACCATCGACGACATGGCCTCAAAACTACGATCCTTGCTACCTAAGGCGCGTATTATAGTCACACACGGGAAGTTAAGGCCCGATGATTTGGAGCAGCGCATTTTGGCCTTTAAAAACGGCGAATACGATGTTTTGGTTTCCTCCACGATTATCGAAAATGGAATCGACCTGCCCAACGCCAACACACTCATCGTGAACAGTGCCGAACGTTTCGGACTCGCGCAGCTTTATCAGCTCCGCGGACGCGTTGGGCGTAGCCGCAAACAAGCCTATGCGTACTTTTTATATCACATGAAACGCCTACCATTGGACGCTAAAAAAAGATTGCGTGCCATTGTGGAGGCGAATGAACTTGGGGCCGGCTTCCAAATCGCTATGAAGGACCTGGAGATTCGTGGGGCCGGAGATATCCTCGGCGCAAATCAGTCCGGGGCCATTCAAGTGGTGGGGGTCTCACACTTCATCCGCATGCTCAATCAGGCCGTGGATGATCTGAAAAAAGGACGTAAGGTCACAGAGGAAGGCGGCGTGCCGGAAGTTACTATTGAAATTCCGCTGCCCGCTTATGTGCCGGACGAATACATCATCAGCTCCAAAGAAAAAATTTCCGTTTACCAAAAGCTGGCCAGCGCGGATACGCTCGAATACCTCACCGGGCTTAGGACACAGCTCACGGAAGATTATGGGCATATGCCGGAGGAGGTGGCGAATTTGTTCCGTGTGCTGGAAATAAAAATGCTCGCCAAAAAAGCTCGCATCATCAACGTGAAAGCGGAAAATGTGCATTCGGACGAAGACCGACAAATTATTTTACACATGTCTTCCTTCGTGCGGCCGGAAAATATTCTATCCATGCTGGAGTGCAATGCGAACTGGATTATTTCCGGAACGAAGTTAAAGATTAAATTCAAAGACCTTGGGGTGAGCTGGGTGGAAGAACTCAAGAAGAGCCTCGCTGCGCTCGGCAAAAAGGCCAAGAACGTGCCGGGAAGCGAAGTGGAGAAAGCATAGACGCCAATTGCCGTTTTCTGCAAACAGGCGTAGAATGCCCCAGCTCTTTGAAAATGTGGGGATGTACAGGCTTTGACAGAAAGATTTTGAAGTCCGTTGCCTGCTTTCAGGTGGTTGTCTGGTCCCACCTTAACCCGTCCAGACAAACTAAGTGCTAAAAACACTAACGACGGTGAACTTTCGCTCGTAGCGCAACTTAAGGCTCTTATGAGTCCTAGGGAGCTCGCACTTGCATAGTTCCCATCGCGTATCGCCATTTAGCGCGATACCGTCCACTCATCGATATCTCGTGGGTGAAATGGGCGTAATACTCGAGGTGTAGGGAAACTCCGGCTTGTGTTCCGGGAGCGTACTGAAATTTTGAAGACACGACGCTGTCGCTTTTGTCCGCTTTTTATTACAGCGCCGTAGACAAAGTGGACTACGAAAGTAAACGGTTTCGCACTTCCTTTTTGGACGCGGGTTCGATTCCCGCCATCTCCACCATTGACAAAATATGTAAAAGGCCTATGATTACATGATACCCTTTACTTTTTATCTATAATGGCATCCGTTGACTTGCGAGAAACGTCTGGCGACCATGACGAAAAAAGCAAAACCTGCTCAGATATACGTGGAATAATAAGAGAGCTAACGGCAAACGGCTTTTCTGATTTGTCTGACCTGAAATTTCACGTTAGATGGGCGAATTTACCCGGAAAATTCGCCCAGGTTTTTCCTTGTAGCAATGGTCGCAGGGGTCATGGTAGCTCTGGAAGAAAACATTATATATAGTCGGCGTCAACGCTCGATTGAAGGGGGCGCCACGGGATGTCTTAATGGGTATTATTGCTCATGAACTTGGACACGTAAGAGATCAAGTTGCCAAATTTACGAGCGCTAGTAGACAAAAGCTGCTGCGAGCATTTTTGGCAGGGGATTGTGCATTAAAAGACAATACCGCCTGTGAAAGGGGAGCGGATTTACAAGCTGTTTTGGCTGGATTTGGGCGGCAGCTTGGTGCTTGCTATCAATATCTTGATAATGAGTTTGGTTATGATAGTGAATATCACCCAAATGGGATTCCTCCTTCCGAAATCATAGCTGCACACGAACTCTTGTCAGAAGGTTTTTTACCAGACGAGATTTTGAGCTTAGTGCGTGGACCTTCGGGGCCCAATTAAAATCGGTAGAGCCCACCCTGAAAAGACCCCAGTTTTCCCCCGATCTGTGGAATTTAACGATTCTGGTACCTACAGAAGCAGATCTACTCCCAAGGAATGGGGGCCTGTGGGGTACATTGTGGTATAATTTACAGGTTTAACTTGACAAAATCAAAAAGAGCCGCCAAAGTAGGCTACTTACACAACATTTAAGTGGTTCTTCCTGAGGCGAGATCAACCGGACCAGATGACATCCAAATCGACGTTGGTGACGCCCCTTGGCTGGATCTTCTTGCAATGGGGCGTGAACGAAGAGGTTTCCAGGAAATGGACGTTTCGCACGTTACCCCTCATTTTCCGGAGACTCCTGAAGACGAGGGCCGTGCGTTGTGCGAGGTAGAGTATTCGGAATCAGACCGTTTTTTGGAGGCGAGAGATCGTTTTCGGGTAGAGTTCCGGGCTATTATGGAATGGATAGTCAGGACATACAGCGTTTGTTTAGACAAAGGTGTGGATTTTGGCTGCGGGAACAGGGGGGAAATGGTGAACCAATGGCTTTGTCTCGGTCCAGATCAAGCAAAATCTTGGACGCAAGTTGACTTACATCCCCGTGCGGTTCAGGGCGCTAGGTTTATGTATCCTGATCAAACATTTAGAGAGGGGAGCTTTTTCGAAGCTCAGAAACTCGGCCTAACAGATAGAACCGTTGCCATGGGTCTCTCGGCTCTTGACACAACAGCTTTCCCCGAGAGAGCGGTTGAAGGCATTGCCTCTACAGTTAAGTCGGGAGGATTCCTGCTTTTTGTGCAAGACGTTCCCCCTCATCATCACCCTGTTTTTAAGCAACTTGCATACATGGACTGCCCCCTGACTAAGGCTGAATTTGCCACTTCAGCGTTTGGTAGTGTAGACAAGAGACCTACCACGCTTTGGACGGGAGAGGATGAGGGATTTTTAGGCTTTGGCGAACTTTATCGACGAAGTCTTGTCAGGGCTATTAAAAATGCTCCTAGTGTCAAATTGGTTTTGGATCAATGGGTAACTGCGCATCGAGTCAACCCGGTGCCACTAGCCGTTAATATAGGTTACCATACAGCAGTAGATATAGAGGAAAGGTTGCAAGTGGGTTCCCCGCGGATTAATACGGCCTCCGTTATTGTGGCTTTGGCACAGAAATGCCAGTAGTTGCCAGATAAGGGCTTTTGGGGTATAAACTCCGCATGTCCTCCAGTGAAACCATTCTCAGTTTTGATAACGTGTCTTTTGAGTTTGAACATAAAAAACCCGTTTTAAACGCGGTGAATTTTTCCGTGCGACGAGATACAAAAATCACGATTATGGGACAAAATGGAGCTGGGAAAAGCACCATACTTAAACTTATCACCGGGGTGCTTAAGCCCAAAGAGGGGACGGTGAATGTGATTCCCAAGCTTAGTATCGCCATGGCTCACCAGGTGATTCGTCCGGAAGATCGGGAGCTCACGGTGCGGGACTTTTTCGAAAAGAGCTTCGGCAAAGGAAAGGTCTACGATATCGATCGAAAAATTGACGCCATTTTGGAGGTGGTTCACCTTCATGCGCCGCACGATCGGCTGGTGAAAAGTTTTTCCGGAGGGCAACAAGCGCGGCTACTTTTGGCGTCGGCGCTGATTCAAGACGCGGACCTTCTATTACTGGACGAACCGACTAATAATTTGGACAAAGAAGGTATTGCACACCTAACGGCCTTTTTAGTGATGTATGAAAAAACCTGCGTTGTTATTTCTCACGATGCGGACTTTTTGAACGCCTTCACCGACGGGGTGCTATATCTCGATGCTCATACGCACAAAGTGGAGCAATACGCGGGAGATTATTTTGATGCGGTGGATCAAATCGCACGCCGAATCAAAAAAGAAAATATGAAAAATGCTCAGCTCGCCGCGGGGATTATTAAAAATAAAGAGCAAGCCAATGTCTTTGCGAATAAGGGAGGAAAACTGCGTCTCGTGGCACGAAAAATGCGAGAAAAAGCGGAGGAAATGGAAGTAGCTAAAGTGGAAGTGCGTCGGGAAGACAAAACAATCCGTCCTTTTGAAATTTCCGTTCAAGAGGATCTCAAAGGCGAAATCTTGAGACTTTTTGCGGTTGCCGTGATTCGTCATCACCACACCACCACGCGGAAAGTGGAAGTTTCTTTACGAAAAAATCAGCACCTTCTTTTGGTGGGGCCCAATGGAATCGGGAAGAGCACGTTGCTTGAGACTCTGGCCTCAGGCAAAGTGAAGGACGCTGTTATCGCGCCGGGGGTTCGCATAGGATACTACCGCCAAGACTTTTCGACACTGAATTTTGATCACACGGTGCGTGAGTCCCTTATGGAGGCGCTTGAATTGTCGGGCGGAAAAGTTTTAGAAGAAGAAATGCGCAGGGTGGCTGCCGGATTTTTAATCACCAAAGAGCTCATTCATTCTAAAATCGGACATTTGTCGGAAGGGCAGAAAGGGCTCGTGTCTTTCGCACGATTGGTCCTGCAGCGACCCGGATTGCTCCTTTTGGACGAGCCCACGAATCACATCAACTTCCGTCACATCCCGGTGATTGCCAAAGCTCTGGATGCTTACACGGGTGCCATGATTTTGGTTTCCCATATCCCCGAATTTGTAGATAAAATCCGCATCGATCAGGCGCTGGATCTTGATAAATAGTTTATGACTTTCGTAGTCTATATTCTCCGCTGCTGCGACGGGACGCTCTACACGGGTTCCACGAACAATTTGACGAAGCGACTGCACGCTCACAATTGTTTAAAAAACGGGGCCAAGTACACCGCTGCGCGTCGGCCGGTAGTATTGGTTTATAGCGAAAACTATGAAAGTTTTAGTGCGGCACGAAAACGAGAAGCGGCCATTAAACGACTCACGCGAGAAGAGAAGCTTCGCCTAGGGAATGTCGCAAAGACCATCGTAGGCAGCCTGGATTCCCTCGCTTTCAATGTCGAAGTCCAACCCCCCGAGACATACAACTTGGTGTAAGTCATAGATTCCGCTAACTGCCGGCCATGGCGGTTCCAGAAGAGCTCCATCATACCTATCAAGCATGACGGCAAGATCCGCTCTTGTCACATAGTCATCAGGCCCGAAGGTCCCATCCTCATATCCCGTGATAACTCCTAGACTTCTCATGCTGTCAACCGCGTCTGCGTAATACGCGTCTCCATCCACATCAGGGAAAGTCTCTCCCGGACCAGATGCAAATACTGCAATTACTGAAATTGTACTAGCCACCAATGCAGATATAGCGGCAGTTAGAACGAGGTCTTTTCTCATAGCATTTATTGTTAAATGTTAAGATTGCCGACAGTATATCAGGGAGCGCAGTTTCGTGCAATTTTTTACAAGCATCGCACGGTTGACCTGTTAACGACTTTTCTCTAAACTGAAACTCTACTTAATCCCTATGTTGCGATTTTTTACTTCAGGCGAATCTCATGGCCCTCAGCTCACGGCTTTTATTGAAGGAATGCCCGCCGGCTTAATGATCAACCCGGGAGAAGTCCAAAAAGAAATGCAGAGGCGAAAAATTGGATCGGGGAATGGGGCTCGTCAAAATATCGAAACGGACGAGGTGGAAATCGTTTCGGGCGTGAGGCAGGGGAAAACTTTAGGTTCGCCCATTACGCTGGTGATCAAAAACAAGGATTTTACGAATTGGACGGAACCCAAAGAAATGCGGAGCCCTCGACCGGGCCACGCGGATCTTGCAGGGGCGCAAAAATATAATTTTACGGACCTTAGGAATGTGCTCGAACGAGCCTCTGCTCGTGAAACTGCGGCGCGAGTCGCTGCGGGTGCGGTTTTCAAACAATTCTTACAGGCATTGGGGATTGAGGTGGCGAGCTATACCCTTCAAATCGGATCGGTTGCTTCTGACAAAGCCAGCACTTTTGAAGAAGTAAAAAACGCGGAAGAAAAAAATCCCGGCACACGCGCTTTCAACGAGGCGTCCGATCAAGCAATGGAAGCCCTCATCGCGGAAACACGAAAGAACCAAGACACTTTAGGCGGCGTGATTGAGGTGTGGGCCGTCGGTTTGCCGGTAGGGCTCGGAAGCTACGTGCAGTGGGATCGAAAAATGGACGGACAGCTCGCTCAGGCACTCATGAGTATTCAATCCGTGAAAGCTGTGGAAATCGGGGAAGGAATCGAGGCCACTCAAAAACCGGGATCAAAAGTGCATGACCCCATTGCGTATGCGGAAGGCTTTGTGCGGTCCAGTAATAATGCCGGCGGCTTGGAGGGCGGGGTGACAAACGGAGAGCCGCTCATCGTGCGTGTTTATCACAAACCAATTGCAACGCTCTACAGTCCGCTTCCGAGTGTGGACATTGGGACTAAAGAACCGACCCCCGCCGATATCGAACGTTCCGACATTTGCGTGATTCCTCGCGCCGGAGTGATTTCTGAGGCAATGACCGCCTACGTGATTGCGCAAAATGTGCTCGAAAAATTTGGTGGCGACTGTATGGAAGACCTCCTGGCGAACTTAAAAAGTTACAAGGGGAGGGTGGGATGAATTAGTTTTTCTTCACCCACTTACAAAGCACATCCACGGCTTCAAGCAGTTCTTCCGGTTTTTCACCGAAGGACATGCGGACATAATCCGCTCGTCCGAAGGGCGATCCGGGGACGGTGGCCACGTGCGCTTCTTTTAAGATTTTTTGACACCACTCCACGTCGCTGAGACCGGAGGAGCCAAAAAGCGAAAGTGGTAAAAAAGCATAAAAAGCGGAGGCCGGTCGGGACAGCGAAACGCCGAGGCCTTTTTCAAGAGCATTGTAAAAAATATCCCGACGCTCTTGCATGGTTTTTTTAATCATTGGGGTGATCTTTTCGGCCTGTTGAAAGGCGCTAAGGCCCGCCCATTGGCTCACTATACTGGTACTCGTCAGTATTTGACTTTGCAGCGCTTCACAAGATTGAATCAGGGCTTCGGAACCGAACAAAAATCCAAGCCGCCAGCCCGTCATCCCAAAGGTTTTGGAGGCGCTTTGAATCACCGCTACGCGATCGCGTGTACGCGGGGGAGTGGCACAGGAAAAATAAGAAAAATCGTCGTAAACAAGTCCGCTATAAACTTCATCGGAGAGCACCCAAAGGTCGTGACGTTCCGCAAAATCCAGGAAGGCTTCAATTTCTTCTTTGCTATAAACAAGACCCGTGGGGTTTGTTCCACTATTGAGGACGAGAAGGCGTGTTTTAGAAGTGCAAAAAGGTTCCAAATCCTCCGGAGTGAGTCGCCACCCTTTTTCGGACGAGGCCGGGACGGGGATCGGTTTTGCTCCCACGAGTTCAATCATTTGCGGGTACGATAAATAGTGAGGAGAAGGAATAAGCACTTCATCTCCGGTTTTCAGCAAAGAAAGCAGTGTCAAATAAATGGCGAACTTTCCTCCACCTGTAACCAACGCATGTTTTGGCTGATAGTCCGTTTGAAATTCACGATTCATCCATTCGCTCGAAGCTCTTCGAAGTTCAGGAATTCCGGCGGCGGGAGGGTAAAAAGTGTGCCCCGCTTCAATTGCCTCGTCCACTGCGGTTTTGTAAAAATGAGCAGTATCTACCATAGGCTCTCCCGCGCTGAGGCTGTAAATGCGTTGCCCCTCAGCACGCAAATTTTGAACGAGCCCGTGAATGGCCACCGTGGTGGAGTTTTTGAAAAATTTGGGTTCTTGCGGCATAAGTTTATTTCTGAAGTTTACGAGAATAAGAAAAGATCGTGTCAAAAAGCGTGTTCACGAAGACGGGAGAGAGGCTATTTTTTTGAGCCAAACGTTCATGTAGTTTTTTAAGTTTTGTTTCACGTTTTGGGTCGAGAATCGCTTTCCCCTTGGCCCCCTTAAGCGCGCCGATAGTTTGGCTGAGCCGCATGCGTTCGGCTAGGATTTCGATCAATTCTTCGTCCAGGCTTTCAATGCGTTTTCGAGCGCCCGAAAGAGTCTTTGGTTTTTCAATTTTGCGATTTAATTCGCGCAATTTTTTAAGCATTTTTTTGCGCATCGTTTGAGCGAAAGGGTTGTAACGCTGCATGTCAAAAAAGAGTTCCCAAGTGTCGTTATTCACCACGCTGTCGATGCGACGGAGCGCCTCATAATCAGGCGTGCAAAGGTCCTGTTCCGCAAGCTTTAACGAGGCAAGTCCCCGGCCCAAAAAATGTACGAGTGCCTGGGAGCGTGCCATCTGCCGGTCGTGTTCTTCCGGCGTGCACGTCAAAATTTTGAGGCCCATTTTCTTGAAAAGTTTTTTGAGTTCATCTGTCCATTTTTTTTCGGCACGCAACGGACATAAAACTATCTTACGTCCTTTGAGTCCCAGTCGAGCAACGGAGTCGGGACCGAAGAGGGGATGAGTAGCGAGGAGCGGTTGTTTTTTTGAAAATATTTTTTGCATCACTCGCGCAGGGTGGACCTTCACGGAACATGCATCCACGATTAAAGTCGTTTCAGGAACTTTTTTTGCGATGCGTTTACACACTGCTTCAAAACGGCCGATCGGAACAAGCAAAAATAAAATATTCGTACGAAGAACTTCATCAAGGTTGTGTTTATTAAAAATCTTCACATCGCCGTAAGGCTTCAAGCAAGAGGCCCACAGTTTTCCAAAACGTCCATAGCCGATGATTCCGAAATTCATAAAGAAGAAAGATTACGAAATACGATGAATGTGGTTACATTACCCCCCGGAAGATCTTGGACACCACCCCACAAAGTTTGCAAGCCGAAAAGTTTGTCGCACCATGCGGGGCCAAGAATCGCCGTATGAGACAAGGGTTCTAATAACGCACTTTCCGGTTCTTGAATTTTATAAGCGGGGTCGGCCCCAAATTCACTTAAATCTTGAGCGGCTTTTCCGGTATCGGAATAAGGAACCTCCTCAAAAGCTCGCCCCACCACTCTTTGAATTCCCTTTCGACATTGGTCCACCGCCATAGAATAGGCGACTAATCGGGTTATATTTTCCGGCTTCACTCCGGGGAGCGCATGAATGGAAAATTCTATAGGCAAATAGAGAGGCTCCCCAAAAATTTCGTCTTGATGGAGTTTGATAAAAACATCCACCCATTCGTTCAAAGGCGTTCCTTCAGGGGGAAGAGGACAGCCTGCCTCTAAAAAACCACTTTTTGCACTGGGGATGGGCCCGCCTAACGTGGGGTTGAAAACAGGGATCACCGCATGAGAATATTCACGATTCCAAAACCTTTTAATCGCCGTTGGGGGATCTAAAGATTCAATAGGAGGAAGCCCCCTGAGCTCAGAATTCTGAGCTTGAGCCAGCTCCACAGCCTTCCAAGAAAAAGAGCCATAATTTCCTCCGTATAAAATGCCTGGCTTCATGGGCTAATCGGTTACAGCTAAATATGCTTTTTGAAATACCTCTTTTGAAACCGGATGCGTAATATTCAGGCTTTTCAAAAGAACAAAATTAATTTCGCCATTGCGATTTTTCTTATCATTTTGAAGCGCCTCCCAAACGGCCTTCGAATCATAAGACTTTAAGTCTTTTGGATTGACGCCCAATTTTTTTAACACAGCGCTAAAGTCTTTCCAATCCGCGTCTTTTAAATAGCCCAATTCAACCGAAACGCGTGCCTCCACAAGCATGCCAAGCGCCACCGCGAATCCGTGAGGAAGACTGTAATGGCTAAGTTTTTCCAGGGCATGTCCAATACTGTGTCCAAAATTCAAAATGCAGCGCAGGCCCGATTCACGTTCATCCTTTTCTGTCACTTGTATTTTGAGCTGCATCGCGCGTTTTAAGAGAGGGAAGTTTATACCTTTCTTTGCCTTTAAATAGGTCGCCTCGTCCAAAGTAATAAACATTTTAAGGGCCTCAAACCAACCGTTCACCACTTCTTTTTTAGGTAAGGTTTTTAATGTATCTAAGTCTGCCACAATAAGCGTGGGATGCCAAAAAGCACCGATCATATTTTTACCGAAAGGCGTGTCTACTCCGACTTTTCCTCCAATCGAACTGTCCACCATGGAAAGCACTGTGGTGGGGATTTGGACATAGGGAATGCCTCTCAAATAAGTGGCTGCAACAAAGCCCGCCATGTCCCCCACTACGCCGCCGCCCAGAGCTAAAATAACTGTGTCGCGCCCATAATTCTTTTTAAGAAGTGCATGGTCCAAGCGCTGTTTGGTAGCTTCATTTTTAGAAGCTTCGCCGGCAGGGAAGGAAAATAATTCCACTTTAAGTCCCGCTTTTTTCAGAGTTTGTAAAAGCGCATCACCATATAAATCTTTAACGGTAGAATCGGTGATGAGCGCATACCGATACGCAGGAACTTTTTCTTTTAAAAGCTTCGGGAGTTTGCCGAGCAAACCGTTCCCCATATAGACCTTGCTGGATAAAGTAGGGTTCATTTGGAAAGTGAATTTTTCATCTCAAGAAGTAAGGCTTCGGTATTCTCCCAGCTAAGGCAGGGATCGGTCAAAGAAAGACCGTGAAGATTGATGGTTTCGGGCGTGTGGTCTTCCGGCTTTTGATTGCCCGGCAGTAAAAAACTTTCGAGCATAAATCCTTTTACAAAACGATTGAGCTCGGGGTAGAGCGCAAGAATAGAGAGCACTTCACGCACCACATGAATTTGTTGGAGCGGATTTTTTACTCCATTGAGTTTGCAATTGTCGTGGCTAGCATCAATCACAATGGAAGGATTTTTTATGCGGGCCAGCTCCAAAAGTTCCTTGGCTTTGTATAAATCTTCCACATGATAGTTTGGGTCGGTTATTCCCCCACGAAGCACGAGGTGCGCGTAAGGATTTCCTTGAGTTTTTACCTGCGTCCCATCAAACACGGCGGTGTGTCCATGTTGAGCCGCCAGCACGCTATTTACTCCAATTTCAATATGTCCACTTGTGGGATTTTTCATTCCCACGGGGCATTCTACGGCAGAGGCAAAAATACGATGCTCCTGATCTTCGGTACTGCGTGCTCCAATGGCGAGCCAAGAAATAAGCTCGATGAATCCTTTGGCATTGTTTGTGAACACAGCTTCGTCCGCGATGGGAAGGCCAAGTTCAATCACGTCCA
>Ga0265292_1000765_pt1 | contig 37069 bp, 41 predicted proteins | sample Munlanlewell296A_FD_189080 | JGI IMG/M metagenome (GOLD analysis project Ga0265292, IMG submission 189080) | Leachate microbial communities from a municipal landfill in Southern Ontario, Canada - Leachate well 296A | ecosystem: Engineered > Solid waste > Landfill > Unclassified | place: Canada... | reverse complement strand
TGTTGACCTGACCGTGACCCTGATCGTCCCTGTGGCCCTCGAACAAGGCTCCAAGTTCGCCATCCGCGAAGGCGGCCTGACCGTCGGCGCTGGCGTCATTACAAAAATCATCGAATAGTTCGATAGTTAGGGTGCATAGAATGGCTGGTAAAAAGAAAGACGTCCGCCCAGTGATCATCCTGGCATGTAACGACTGCAAAGAGCGCAACTATGTGACGGAGAAGAACCGCCGCAACGATCCGAACCGCATGGAATTCAACAAGTACTGTCCACGCTGTCGGAAGCACACCTTGCACCGCGAAACGAAGTAAGAGCCACGTGTTCCAGTGCCAGGTGTCACGTGACACTGAAGCACTTGACACTGGAGCACGGTATGTAGGCCAGTAGCTCAATTGGTAGAGCTCTCGTCTCCAAAACGAGCGGTTGTGGGTTCAAGTCCTGCCTGGCCTGTAGATACAACGCCGCCCTTCCTTTTCGGCAATTTATCAGGCGGCGTTGTCACTGTCAGTAAGAAGGAGTCTAACGTGGCCGGTAAAGACAATAAACCCAAGCGCGAGAATGCCATCCAGCGCTTTTTCCGCGAAACGATTGGCGAGTTGCGCAAAGTCCACTGGCCAACCTGGCCTGAGGCCCGCCGCTTGACCATCATAGTGATCATTGTGGTGGTAATCATGTCCTTATTCCTTTGGTTGGTAGACGAAATTGCCGTAAAGCTTCTGGTTCTGGCAATTGGCGCCTGATCTCTCCCTGGAGCAAGGCCAACGAGGTTGAATGATGTCCGATCAAGATCCGGAAGAACAGTTTGAGCAGGAACCGGTTGAATCCGAGGAGAATGAATCTCACTCGGAACAGCCTGTTTTAAGCGAACCAAAGACTGTTCGCCAGGCAGCCCCTGCTCCGATGGAAGATACCGAATCGATCCCCGAGGGACCGGCCTGGTATGTGATTCATTGCTATTCCGGTTATGAAAACAAAGTACGCCATAACCTCGAGCAGCGCATTGAGACGATGGGCATGAAGGACAAGGTCTTCGACGTTGTCGTGCCCACACAAGAAGAGATCGAAGTGCGTGATGGCAAACGCCGTACCGTCGAACGTCACATCTTCCCTGGTTACGTTCTGGTCAATATGGCGCTGAGTGAAGAATCATGGTTCGTGGTACGCAACACACCGGGCGTGACCGGGTTTGTCGGCATGGGCAACCTGCCCACTCCCCTGCGCCCCGAGGAAGTGGCTCAGATCCTCAAACGCATGGAAGCCGAAGCGCCGACAATCAAAGTGACGTTCAAGGTCGGAGAACGCGTCCGCATCGTAGATGGACCGTTCAACGATTTCCGGGGTGTGGTTGCAGTAATTGACATGGAGCGCACGAAGGCGCGCGTGATGGTCTCGTTCTTCGGGCGCGAAACGCCGGTGGAACTGGATTTCTTGCAGGTAGAAAAAGCTTAGACCCTAAAGGTCTCGAAGACCTTTAGGGTCTTATGGGAGGGTGTCCCGTAATCACCCGCTAAAACCATACAAGGAGTAAAAATGGCAAAGAAGATCAAGGCAATTGTTCGTCTGCAGATTGAGGCCGGTAAGGCCAATCCTGCACCCCCCATTGGCCCGGCGCTTGCCGGTCATGGTATCAATATCATGGCATTCTGCAAGGATTACAACGCCCGCACGTCCACTCGCCAGGGCGAAGTCCTTCCGGCAGAAATTAGCGTCTACACCGACGGTTCGTTTACCTTCATCCTGAAAACGCCTCCTGCCGCTGTCTTGCTGCGCAAGGCCGCCGGCGTGGATAAAGGTTCAGGTGTACCGAACCGTGAAAAGGTCGGCAATGTGACGCATGCCCAGGTCAAAGAGATTGCACAGTTGAAGATGAAGGATCTGAACGCAATTGACATCCAAGGTGCTATGCGCCAAATTGAGGGCACTGCCCGCAGCATGGGCATTACTGTCGTTGATTAACCCGGTGGGAGGGTCTGGATTTACTCACGGCCCGCTTGCACCACAAAGGAGAACTCATGGCTAAACACGGAAAGAAATATCTGGCCGCCGCGGCCAAAGTGGATCTGGATAAATTCTACGATCCGACTGAAGCAGTCAAACTGGTAAAAGAAACATCGTACGCAAAATTTGACGCCACTGTGGAAGTCCACATGCGCATGGGCCTCGACCCCCGACAGGCTGACCAGCAGGTGCGCGACGTGGTTGTTCTGCCGCATGGTCTGGGTAAGGCTGTCCGCGTGCTTGTTTTTGCACAGGGTGACGGCGCAACCAACGCCCGCAACGCCGGTGCCGATACCGTCGCTGATGACGAAGAGACCCTGACCAAGATCCAGAACGGTTGGCTCGATTTCGATGTCGCCATCGCCACGCCAGACATGATGGGCAAGGTCGGTAAACTCGGCCGCGTGCTCGGACCTCGTGGCCTGATGCCGAACCCCAAGGCTGGCACTGTCGTTGGTCCCGAAGATATCGCCCGCGCAGTTACCGAGTCCAAGGCCGGCCGCGTTGAATTCCGCCTGGACAAGACCGCCAACATCCACGTTTCGATTGGCAAAGCCTCGTTCGACGAGAAAAAAATCTACGAAAACTTCTCTGCGTTGATGGACGCCATCATGAAGGCCCGCCCGGCTGCTGCCAAGGGCAATTACATCAAGCACATCACAATGACTTCAACGATGGGCCCCGGCATCAAGATTGATGCCAACCTGGCCCAATCAATGGAGGAAAGCGAATAGCAAGTTTCGCCCCGCCCGAGATCTATTCCTTCGCCGAAGACAGCAGGCGCTCTAAGCACACTCGCAGAGCTTAATCTCCTGCCCAGGTGAAGACTGGTGGAAACACCCTTCCCTTTCCGGGGAGTAAAAGTCTTTGCCTGGAACGCTCGGGCAAAGACTTTTTGATTGGAAAGGAGGTGATATTCTTTGTCAAAATCAAAAGCACAGAAAGAGACCATTCTGACCCAGTATATGGAGTGGGTTAGCAAGAGCCAGGCTGTCGTTCTGGTTGAGTATTCCGGTTTAAAGACGAACAACCTGGATGCTATCCGGGCCAAGATCCGTGAGGCTGGCGGTGAGTTCCATATCGTCAAGAACACGCTGGCCAAACTGGCTCTGGAAAAGGCTGGCTTCAAGGTCCCGGCTGACTATACAGAAAAGAGCACGGCGATCGGCTTTGCTTTCTCCGACCCCGCCGGGTTCGCCAAGGCGCTCACGGAGGCGACCAAAGGCATGGAAGCCGTCAAGATCAAAGGTGGTTTCATGGGCGCTGTAACGCTCAAACCCGCCGAGGTCAAGGCGCTTGCCAGCCTTCCGCCCCTGCCCGTTATGCGGGCGCAACTGCTGGGTATTCTGCAGGCCCCCGCCAGCAAACTGGTCCGCATACTGGCCGAACCTGGCCGCCAGGTGGCTTACGTGGTCAAGGCGTTTTCCGAAAAGGCCGCACCTATTGCGGCATAAGATATCGTAGTAACGACTTCGCGAAGCACCCTTTAGGGTAAGCCGTTACTACTCCAACAAAAAACTTTTCAAAAGAAATCTGAAGGAGATTTACAATGGCTGATCTGGAAAAAATCGTCGAACAGTTGAGCGCACTCTCGGTCCTCGAGGCTGCTGAACTGGTCAAGAAATTGGAAGAGAAGTGGGGCGTTTCCGCCGCCGCTCCCGTCGCTATGGCCGTTGCCGGTGCTGCTCCCGCGGCTGCCGCTGAGGCCGTCGAAGAGAAGACCGAATTCGATGTCGTCATCAAGGAACCTGGCCCCAAGAAAATCGAGGTCATTAAGGTCATCCGCCAGCTGGTCAACCTGAGCCTGACCGAGGCCAAGGCCATGGCCGAGACCGCCGACGGCAAAGTAATGGCCGCAGTCGGCAAAGACGCCGCCATGGACGCCAAGAAGAAGTTGGAAGAAGCCGGCGCCGTCGTCGAAGTCAAGTAAGTTTTTTGACGAGCACCGACCAAAAAGGCGACCCTTTCACGGGCCGCCTTTTTGATTTAACCCACCCAGTACTTACAGGGTACTGCGTAAATATTTGAACGCACAGAGTACTGCATAAATATCTGAACCGAAATCCCGTTAGATTCGAGCCCTTCAATACAGGAAAGTTCATGGTTTTATGCAAGAAGCAGTAAATCGTCGTTTTTTCCTTACTTTTTGGCCGCGTCAGTTCAGAAATTTATGCTAGGAGCAGTAATTCCTGTCCCAACCTATTGACTTTCCCCTTGAAATGGTTATACTATTGGTATATTTGGTCTGACCACCATACCACAGGACTTGTATGAAAATCCAACCAATTGCCCATAAAACACTCGCTGAAACTATCGCCGGAAAACTGGCCGCCTCCCTGCTGGACGGCAGCCTGCTTCCCGGCGTTCAACTGCCTGCTGAACGAGACCTGATGGCCCAGCTCGGTGTCAGCCGCGCTACACTGCGTGAAGCGCTTAAGGCGCTGGAAGAATCCAGGTTGATCGAATCCCGGCCAAACGTCGGGTGGTTCGCACATGCCATTGACGAAAGAAACGTCACCAAAGCACGCGAACTGGCGAGTGCGGCCAATGTGACCACTTCGCGTCCCGTTGCGAACGAGCCGCCTACCGGTCCGTTACGCGTACCGGTCGCGCCGGAAAAACCGCTGCACATCCCCAACCTGCACACCGACCGGCTGGGGACGTTCGAGTTCATCTCCTGGTGGGAACGCGAAAAAGTTCAGAACGCCCGCGTAATGGTGGTGGGAGCCGGGGCATTGGGCAACGATGTCATCAAGAACCTGGCGCTGATGGGCGTCGGTCACATCTATATCGTTGACTTCGACACCATCGAAGCAGCCAACCTGAGCCGGTCGGTTTTATTCCGAGAATCCGACAATAACCGCAGCAAAGCCGAAGTGGCCGCGGCGCGCGCCAAGGCACTCAACCCGCAAATCCATGTCCAGTATTTAAATGGCGACGTGACCACGCAACTCGGCTTGGGCGTCTTCCGCCGCATGGATGTGGTTATCGGCTGCCTGGATAACCGTGAAGCCCGCCTGGCCGTCAATCGTTTCTGCTACTGGATGAACAAGCCCTGGGTGGACGGGGCCATCCAGGAACTGCTCGGACTGGCGCGCGTCTTCGTCCCCGGTCAGGGAGCCTGCTACGAGTGCACCCTGACCGAACAGGCACTGCGCGACCTTTCTCTGCGCTACTCCTGCCCGCTGCTGGCCAGGCAGAATGTTTTGCTGGGCAAGGTGCCCACCACACCCACCATCGCTTCGATTATCGGCGGGATACAGTCGCAGGAAGCACTCAAATTAATCAACGGCATGCCGGTCGAACCGGGCAAGGTCATCCACTATAACGGCATGGTCAACGAGATGCATACCACAACCTACGTCGCACGCGAGGACTGTGAGAGCCATTGGAATTACGGTGAGGTGACCGAACTACCAGCGCGTGCCGAGCGTACCACCCTGGAAGACATGCTGCGCATCGCCCGCGCTGACCTGGGGCCGGAGGCCATTATCGAACTGGACCAGGAACTGATCACTTCGCTAAAATGCCCTACCTGCCAGACCGTCGAACAAGTGCTGAAGCCCTTGAGCGCGGTAAGTTTCGAGGCTGGTCACTGTCCCACCTGCGGGACACTGCGCGTGACCGAGTTGACCCACGTCATTACCGGCGAGGAAAACTATCTGCACCGTACCCTTTCCAACGTCGGCGTGCCGCCGCTGCACATCCTGCGCGCCCACAACGGACAGGAATACCGCTTTTACGAGTTGACCGGCGACCTACCCGAGGCGCTGCACTTCCACCACTTCGAGCAGACCGAGCAAACTGCCCCGGCGCGCGGGCGTGTCCGCATCAAGAGCGATGCTCACGTCAAAGACTCCCCCAAAAGCCCGGCACATGGCCGTGTGAAACTGCATGAATGATATGAGATCAAACCATGATCCTGCGTGCAAATACCATGAGTAATCCTGCCACTCCCCCACCCGAGCCAGTGCATATCGTACTGGCGCGTAAGTTAATCCTGCTCATCCTGCTCATGATTGTGGCAGCTCTGGGTCTGGTCATGCTGCTTCGACACATCCGGATATATTCTCTGCTTTTACCGCACATCCTGTCCGACGCAACCATAGGATTAATCGCCGGTTTCTCTGCTCGTTGGATCATGCGCAAACAAACTGTTTTCCTGCGTGTCACCTTGGTACTGGCATTCCTGATCGGCGGCCTGGAACTTCTGGGATGGTTTACCGGCTGGCAGGTCGGTCTCGGTCCGCTGAAATTTGATCATACCAGCGTGGACTGGTACAGCCTGGGCCAATTGCTACTGGGAACAGGCATTGCGCTCCTGGCACTGTATGCTTGGACACAGCCCACCCCGACCGTCGTCAGGCCCGCGCCAAGACCAAAACCCATCAAACGCTCACCGCACACCCGGCAGCAGCCGGAAAAACGCCCACGCCGCGCCGCCCGGCCCAGGGTCCGGCCCGCACCCGCAACGGTGGCCGAACAGTCCGTCGAACCGAAACGCAAACGCCTTGCCCATCGCAAACCCCAGTTGCAACTTTCCGATGAAGAAGAACACCGTTGTCCTTATTGCCTGGAATTGATTGACCCGGACGACCCGCGCGGTACGGTGGAATGCAAAATATGCCACACCCTGCACCACGCCAATTGCTGGGCCATCACCGGCGCATGCCAGGTGCCTCATTACACCGCTTGATAGGAGAAACCTATGCCTGATCTGAATGTGACCATTGTCCTGCCCAGCGGCGGGGCGCGCACCGCCGAAGTCCCCGACGATGTCAGCGTGCATGACCTGCTGACGGAACTGACCTCCCTGCTGTCGTTGCCCACCGTCGGCCCGGACGGGCGCCCAATGTACTACCGGCTGGATAGCAAAGCCCTCGGCCGTGAACTCAAAGACGATGAGACCCTGGTCTCCGCCGGGGTCCTGGAAAATGATCGGCTGATGCTGACCGCCGATATCACCGCCGGAGTCACCGGCCTCGACCAAAGCCCGCGCATGCGCCGACTGCGCGCCGACCACGAACTGATGAAAGAGTTGGCCTCCCGCAGCGACCTGATCAGTTTCGAGACCAAAGTAGCCCGCCCCAACCTGCCCCCCGAAACCTACATCGTGACCTTCAAGTGCAAAGGCATCCTTGACGTGGATCGCCAGGGAAACCCCAAGTTCGGGAGCCGCCACCAGGTGGAAATCTACCTGCACAATCAGTACCCGCAGCGCTGGCCGGGCATGAAATGGCTGACACCCATCTGGCACCCCAACATCAACCACCTGAACGGCTCGGTCTGCATTGACGCCGCCTGGTGGACCGCCAGCCGCTCGCTCGACCGCCTGGTGGTCATGCTCGGCGAGATGCTCCAGTACAAAAACTTCCACGACGACCCCACCAAACCGCCCTTCCCCTGGGACCCGGAAGCGGCGCGCTGGTGCCGGGAATACCGCACGGGGCACCCTGGTGCATTCCCCGTGGATGAGCGTGAACTGTTGCGCCCCGAACGTGTGAAATTGAAACCCGTCCAGGCCAAGCCAAAACCCAAAATCCACCTCAAGTAATATTTCAACCGGCTGAGACCCAGCCACCACTCAAAAGGAGTAAAACCATGTCCGATCTATCCGTTACCGTAGTACTTCCTTCCGGAGGCAGCCGCACCGCCGAACTTCCCGATGATGTGGCAGTGAAAGAACTGCTCCCGGAACTGACCACCTCTCTGGAACTCCCCGTCACCGGCCCGGACGGACGCCCGATGTCCTACCGGCTCGATAGCAAAGCCCTGGGGCGCGAGCTGAAAGAGGACGAAACCCTGGCGCAGGCCGGTGTCCCCAAGGATGACCGGCTGATGATGACCGCCGACGTCACGGCCGGCTGATCTTCTACTTCGTCACGGACCCTCAACCTGCGGCGAAAAAATCCAATGGTCACATCCCACCTTCACGTTCTCCCACCTGAAGACCCTGCTCCTCCAACGGCAACCATGCCCCTGAGCAACGCCAGGCGCTGGTTCTCGCACGACGAAGAACCGGGATTCCATCCGCATATCCCGGTGTTCGTCGCTCAGAGCGCCTATCGTCGCGCCGTGGAGCATGCCGCCAGCGACCTGGAACGTGAGGTGGGCGGCACCCTGGTGGGTAACTGGTCTATTGATGCCGAGAGCCGACAGCAGTTCATCCTCGTGGAAGCGGCCTTACCGGCGCGCTTTACAAGACAGGGCAGTCTCTACCTGACTTTCACCCAGGACAGTCTGGTGGACCTCCTCTATGAGATGGATGAGCACTATCCTGGCAAACAAATTGTCGGCTGGTACCACACCCACCCCGGCATGGGCATCTTCCTGTCCCCCTACGATACCTGGCTCCACCGCCACTTCTTTCCCGAACCCTGGCAGGTGGCGCTGGTGATCGAACCGCATTCCGCTACCGGCGGCTTCTTCATTCGCCAGCCTGACGGGGTTCTGGACCCCGATCGCTACTTCGGATTCTACGAACTGGATGGCAACTCCGGGCAGAGCATCGTCCGCTGGAACAATCTGCAACAGGAATCGGAAGCAGCCAAGAAAAAAGGAGTTGATCTTCATGAATAGACGTATGCGCACGTACTACTATGCCGTGTTCGGTGCCATCGGCGGGCTGATTGGCTGGCAGGTCAGCAACCTGCTCGGCCTGTCTTTCGTCTCGAACATTTATCTCAGCGAAGCAGTTGTCGGTGCGCTGGTGGGATTGAGCATCGGTCTGCTGATCGGGATTGCCGAGGGCGCACTGACCCTGAACCTGGTCCAGGCGGCCAAATCCGGAGGGCTTAGCGGCTTGCTGGGATTGGGCGCCGGGGCCTTCGGTCTGCCGCTTAGCGAATGGCTGTTCCAGTCCGTCGGCGCGGGGGTTTTGGGCCGCGCCCTGGGCTGGGCTGTATTCGGCCTGCTGATTGGCCTGGCCGAAGGCGTGGGCGGCAGGAGCCAGGTCTGGAAAGGCATGCTCGGCGGGCTGCTGGGCGGCGCGTTGGGCGGTTTCCTCTTGGAAGGGATGCAGAGTCTGCTGAAAGCATCCATGATCGGGAAAGCCATCGGTTTGGTGCTGCTAGGAGCCTCGGTCGGCGCGTTCATTTCTCTGATCGTAGTCTTGCTCTCGCGCGCCTGGCTGGAGGTCAAAACCGGCAAACTCAAAGGGACCGAGTTCATCTTGGATAAGTTCATGCGCGCCAAGGGTCCCGCCATCGCCATCGGCAGCAGCCCGCTCAAGTCTGAGATCGTGCTGCCCGACCCGGATATCGCCCCCCAGCACGCCATGCTGACCGGAGACGGCAGCCACTTCACGCTCAAAGATATGAGCCTTTCGGGGACCTTAATCAACAAACGGCGCATCGAGCGGACCCAACTCACCAATAATTGCACAATCCACATGGGCAACACAGAAATGGTCTATCACGAGAAGAGGTAGAGATGAAAATACACATTCGAGGTTTTCTCGTCGGTCTGGCGCTGCTGCTGGCATTCGCCCCGCTCCAAACGGCTTTTGCCCAGGATGATGGAGCGCACATCCGCATCACCCAGGTGGACAATTCCAGGTTCCCGCAGGTGACCGTGTACGTCTCGGTGACCAATACCGCGGGTGAACCACTGGCTGTTGACCCGAACCAGATCCAGATCTTCGAGAACGGCCAATTGATGCAGCCCGAGCAAATCAGCGGGTCCGGCGAGATCGGTCCCCTGACCACCTTGCTGGTGATGGACGTTTCTGGCAGCATGTACGATGCTGGGAAATTGACCGCCGCCAAAGCCGCCGCACAGGCTTACGTCGAACAGATGCGCCCCGGCGATCAAGCCGGTCTGCTGACCTTCAACACGAACGTAACCTATCTTCAGGCGATCACCACCGACCGCGATGCGCTAATCCAAGCCATCAACAGCCTGGACGCCAGGGGTGATACCACCATGTTCGACGCGCTGGACCAAGCCGCGCAACTGTTACAAGATGTACCCGGACGGAAGGCTATTATTGCCCTGACCGACGGGCTGGACAACCGCAGCAAGCACACTGACGACGAGGTCATCCAGGCGATCGGCGCGGGCGGTCTCTCCATCTCGACCATCGGCCTGGGCGACCCATCCAAACTGGGGATCAACTCCGGGCTTGACGAAGCCATCCTACAGTCACTGGCAGCACGCGCCGGGGGCGTCTACGGTTACGCCAACGATCCCGGGGCGTTACGCGGACTGTATGAACAATATGGGCGTGCCCTGCAAAGCGAGTACAGTATCACCTATACAACCTCCTCCACATTGCGCGACGGTCTCAGCCGCACGCTGACCGTCTCGCTGGGCGGTTCAACCTCGACCCAGGCATCCTATAATCCGGGCGGTGTCCTGCCCGAGGTATCCCATGGCGCATCCTGGCTGGTATTCGCCGCCATCCTCGTCGTGTTGGTTGGGTTGCTGTTTGTTCCCGGTTTGGCAGGCCGCATCCGATCGTCCGCAAGTGCGAAAGGTGGGAAGAATGCCAATGGCATGCAGAGACCGCACATAAAAATCAAGTGAATATCAAAACGGCTTGCACCGTCAATACACCTCTTGCATAATGCAAAGAATTCTCCCGTAGTAACGGCTTTAGCCGTTGCCGGGCTGGGTTAGAGCGACTACACCTGCCCTCCCGGAAGAACACCGGGACGGTGTGGCGGGCGGTGCCAGGGAAGTCGCTACTACAAAACCGCGCAGGGGGCTCCTGCAAAAGATCTACAGGGTACTGCGTAAATATTTAACCCACAGAGTACTGCATAAATATCTGAACCGAAATCCCGTTAGATTCGAGCCCTTCAATACAGGAAAGTTCATGGTTTTATGCAAGAAGCAGTAAAATTGCTGTAAATCCCTGTATTTTGATCAATAATTGTTCACGGTTTTATGCGAGCAGTAGTTCAGAAATTTATGCAGGAGCAGTAATATCAAAAGGCGACCCGGCAGGGGTCGCCTTTTTGGTTTCGATAATATTATGGTTATAACGAAGGATGAACCGCACCTATCGGCTTACCAGCGGAAGGGATCGTAATCCGGATTCGTGCCAGCCCAGACACAGGTCGGCTGGGCAAACTGGTTACACTGCATGCCAAGCGAACAGCGATGTGACAATACCCGTGGCGGGTCGGGGAGGGTATCTGCCGGATAGAGAACCTCGGCCTCCAACGCCACTTCGCGTTTGACGTGGTCGCAAAAACAAACCTTGCTCACTTCCCATGTCCGTTCAGCCATGGCACACCTCCGGAATTTATTTCTTATTATTTTGCCTGCTCTTCTTCGGGTTCATCGCTCGCTTCAGTATCAATGATCTCGCCAACCTCGTCCTGCTGCGGAGCGTCCCGCCAGGTGCCGGTGACCACCTTCTGCAAAGAATTGGTGTGTTCCTGGACAACATCATCGGGGCAAAGTGTCACGAACAGCGTAGTGCCCAACCAGATCACAACGGCATCGTCTAAAGCGCCGATAACCGGAAACACCGCGCCAGGGATCAGGTCCACCGGCGATATAACGTATATGGCCGCCGCAATAGGCAGTAGTTTCAATAAGAAATTGACGCGCCGGTCACCGATCAGACGCAGGATGAGTTTGATACGCAGAACCAGGTCCTGGAAGAAGCCGCTGTTCTGGTTGTTTATGATGTTATGCTTGTTTGCCATTTGAATCTCTCCTCGTTAAATCGTCAAATCCAGGGCGGAGATGAAACCGTCCGTGGCTGCACCGTTTATCCATAGATGTTGAACTATACGAGAAAGTTGCCGGGTAGATTCATCTACGAAACGATCCATCTCGGCGCCAGAAAGATAGATGTAAGGACGATTATACGCTTTTTTCACATCCTCGTCAGTGCGCTGATAGTCCTGTTGGATGTACTCAACTCGCTGACGAACAGCCTCAAGCGGCAGGAAATCCAGTTCCCCTGTCTCGGGTCGGGCGTTCAGAAAAAACGCGCCAGAACAGGCAATCGGGATGGTCGCGGACGTAGATAAAGTCGAGACCGTACCAGTCCTTCTTGACTTCCCAGATGAAGTCCTTATCCGCGGTGAATTCAGCAGAAAAGCGCTGCGTGGTAGGTTCGGCAATTTTCTCGCTCCACAGATTATCAGCAATCAAGTGGAAAAGATATCCCATCCGGAACGAAACCGGAGCGATATCCGCTGTGCCGCGCAAGGGCAGGAGATAACGCCGGTAGAATTCCATGTCGGCAAGTTTTCGATAGGCACCCGGGAAGCTGCCAAAATGCGTAACCTCCGGAGGCGGGGTGAACTTTTCCCACTTCTCGTCCGGGATGCCGGAATCGGGGGCGATGTTGCCCACCGCGAAGCCGGCCGGATCCAGGTCCGGGAAGAGGCCAAGCAGGTTTTCAGCAATCCGCAGGTGAGCAATCCAGGTCGCCATACCTGTATTATAAAGCCGAGTCTTGGGTCATTGGGAATCCCAGTGATGGACACGTCGTTTTTGAAGGGGAGTCGAGTATAATTCCTTCAATCTTAACAATAGTGAGAGACGCTCTATGAATCTATTCGGCATTGGCCCCCTTGAACTGGGTCTTATCCTGCTCCTAGCCTTGATCATTTTTGGTCCCAAAGATATCGAAAAAGCCAGCAAAGCCGTCGGAAAAGTACTGAACAAACTCATCCACTCCGAAAGTTGGCGGACTGTGCAAAAAACCAGTCAGGAGTTGAAAAACCTGCCCAACCGCCTGATCCGGGAATACGGCCTGGATGAACTTGAGAAAACCACAAAAGGCGAATTGGAAAAAGCAGACTCAGAACTCAAGCAATCCATCCTCTCCGAAAAAGACAAATAGTCCATTATGCGCAAGTTTTTTGCCAACCTCTGGAAAGGGATCACCTTCCCCTTCCGCACAATCTGGCGGCTGGTCGGTCTGCCTTTCCGTTTATTTACGAGATTCTCCCTCTTCCTAAACGAAACGCCGGAAGAACAACAACTCCCGGACGCTTTCTCTAAATCCGTTCAGAAGCCAGCGCTCCTGTTGGAGCACCTGAACGACTTGCGCAAGCACATCTTCCGCATCCTGGTGGCCATGGTCATTTTTGTGGCCGTCATGTTTGCCTTCACCCCCCAGCTGGTTGATTTCCTCGCCCTGCCCATCGGCGGGTTGGATGCGTTGACTGCCATTGACGTGACCGAATCAGTCGGCGTATTCATGCGCGTTGCATTCCTGGGTGCCGTGGTTCTCGCCTCCCCCTACATCGCCTTCGAGCTCTGGTTGTTTGCCGCTCCGGGCTTGATGCCGCGCGCCCGCAAATTTGGCCTGATGGGAATTCCCTTGGTGCTGGTCTTTTTCGTTAGCGGGATCGCTTTCACCTACTTGTTTCTGCTCCCCACTGCCTTGCCTTTCCTGCTCAACTTCATGGGCATCCATTCCCTGCCGCGCGTCTCTTCATACATCAATTTTGTCACCGGGATCATGTTCTGGATCGGGATCTCTTTCGAATTCCCACTGGTAGTCTACATAATCACAATGATGGGGATTCTCCAACCCCGCACACTGGCTAAGCAATGGCGCCTGGCTGTGCTTATCATTGCTATCGCGGCAGCCGCAATCACCCCCACCGTGGACCCGATTAATATGTCCATTGTTATGGCTCCGCTAATCATTCTATACATCATCAGCATCGGGCTGAGTTTTCTGGCCGCTATTGGCCGTAAGAATAAAGCTCAGACGAGCTGATCTTATTCGATCCAAACCAAAAAGGAGATCCTATGTTGCTCAAAGGCTTTGGTTTACCTGAATTACTCATCATCCTGGTCATTGTCATCCTGCTATTCGGCGTTGGTCGGATTGGTAAGATCGCCAAAGAGTTGGGCAGCGGTATCCGTTCCTTCAAAGATGGTATTGAGGGAAAAGATAAAGACGAAGGCGAGAAAGAAAAGGAGAAAATAGAAGTGTAGTCAAGGGAGTTTTGGATAGATTTTTCACCAGAATTAACTCGATCCGCTCTTTTAACGGAGACGCGGATAAATGATTTCTAGAGATTGAAAACTTTTATTCCATCCTGGTCAACTCTACGGATAAGGTAAAGATAAGGATGAGATGATGCTCAGGGCACAACCGGGTAATGTGGGTTGTACCCTGAAATTACTATACATGCATCGGAATCGGTGGTCGACATGCACCGGAATACGCACTTAATTGGAGTGGGTCTCTTTTCTGGGCCGCAACCAGAAGTAGATCAGCACCGCTCCACTTACGACCAGTAAAGCCATTGATCGTATTAGGAATATGACCCATCCTCACTCACAGCACAAAACGATTTGAAGTAATAAGGCTTCCGTCACCAACCATTTGCCCACAGGAAACCTGGCTTTCAGACGAAGAACGACCGATTCAATACCGGCAACGGTATGTTAAGCAAAGTATGGGCTCACTTTATCAAAGATGTGTTTCGCAATACCAAAGACGGTTTCTCAGACCTCGTTATGGTGGTTGTTTGGCTTAGATAATCTCCGTTTTCAATTACGGATAGTACCATTGTTTTCTTGACCTGTAAGATGTTGATACTCGGCAATCAGCACTTGCACATTTGCTTGAGATGTGGATGTATCCTCGCGCACATTATCTACTGGTGAAAGTATAAATCCCCCACCGGGGGCAAGAACATTCATTGCCGACTGCACCTCAGCCCGTACATCATCTTGACTGCCTAGTTCCATTGTCAGATGTCCATTCACACCTCCCCAAAAACAGATGCGGTCTCCCACGCTTCGCTTAGCTTCTTCAAGGTTCCAACAATGGGGGTCAACGCCTAAGAGCACGTCCACACCTGCTTCTACAAATTGATTGAGCAGAGGCATACAAGAAGAGGTAATGATATAACCGAACTTTGCTCCGCGTTCATGCGCCAGATCGGCGTCGGCTTTGAGGATCGGAAATAGGTACTTACGCCAGGATCGGGGAGGAAAGAAGTCCAGGTTTTCATACCAGGCGCGCTTTATGTAAAGATCGATACCCGCGTCAAGTACGACCCTCATGCGGTGTTGATTCCATTCGGCGACGATATTTAACAACTCGGTAAAAAAAGCTGGTTGGTCATAAGGTAGCAAGATCATATTTTCAAGTCCACAGATCCAGCCTATTAAATCCGCTCCCACCCCCCAGCCCCCAGTCAGAAGTAGATCATGTTTGCGCGCCTGAAGTATGGCTTGAGCCGATTGGGATCGAAAAGCGTTGATTTCTTCTGGGCTGGGTGGTACAAGGAGAAAACGAATCCGTTCCAGGTCTTGCGGCTCGCAAACCAGATGTTTTCGTGCCCGAGGCACGATATAGTCGTCAAGGAAGGGAACGTGATTTCCCCATCGCCAATCATCTGTCTGACGTACTTCGGTTCGGAGGACACCAGCAGGTGTGTGGTACTCTTTAATCATCACCGGCCGCTCTTCTCCATCCAATGTTTCAATCCATTCGTTAATTTGTACTTTCTCAGAATAATGTACAGGTAATCCATGCAAGTTGTAGTAATCATTTATCACGGTTGGAGACCGGGGAGGCAATTCAACACACGTATCTAACCCCATGTTTACTTGTCGTTCAATAAACTCCGTATAATCTGTACAGCGGCTTTTCAATGCACCATATAACATAAAGCTACATGGGGTGTAGTCAGGCTCTTCTCTGTTTAAGGAGGCGAGCATGCGCTCCCTTGAACTCATTTTTCTCTTAATCATCATAGTCTTCCCTACAATTCTATAACTTCTGACATGGGTTTTGCTCAAATAGAGACGGTTTCTATCGAATAAAAACAGGGTCTGATTGAAACAGGATCATATTTAATGTATGTTTTCATTGGAAATATAGATCCGATCAGCGACTCGCCCAGCTATCCATCGCCCCAAAAATGGCAGGTAACCTGAGAATAGCGGATCAGGGATGGCCCAGGATACTGAGGGCGCGGAGATGGATGGGATTTCACGATATTTCCTCCAATATTGTTCGTTCTCAATCAAATGAACGGACCGGGTTCCAGGTCAATAGCAGCGGCAGCATCTGCCATGACTGTCACATTTGACCAGTTGCGCATGCAGGTAGCAGGAACTTTTGGACTGATCTCATCTAGCAGCATTCGCTGTAAGATGTCTCGTTTATGCGAGCCATTGACCACTAGCAAACTCCGGCGTGCGTGAGAGAGAGTTCCTAGACCCATCGTAAGCGCCCGAGTAGGAACATCCTCCTGTTTGCCCCAATAGGTTGCGTTACTCACGAGACTTTCGGGCGTTAATGTGACAACGCGTGTTGGGGAGTCAAATCTACTGCCAGGCTCATTAAATCCGAGGTGGCCATTCGGCCCTAATCCCAGGACCATCGCATCAATCCCAAACTGGTTTACAATCCGATCGGTTTTGGCGCATACCTTCTCTAGATTTGGAGACTCAGAAGGCAGGCGAACCACATTATTGGCAGGTATATCCAACGGATCTAGACAAGAGCGAAGCAGCCACGCAAACAATAAGCGGCGATCGCCTGGTTTTAACCCCAAATATTCATCAAGTTGATAGACCCGGCACTTTCGAAAAGAAAGAACGCCCCCTTTCACCATATGGGCTAAAGTTTGGTATGTTCCCTCAGGAGATTTCCCTAACGCCAGCACTAATTTTGAATCCGGTTGGGCTCGAATGATCCCTGCCATCCATTCAGCGGCGGCCTGATTAAGGCTTATATCGTCAGGATATATTTGCAACTCGATCATGAACAATTTTCCTTATATACCGGTAAGCCAGCCCTGCTGTTGAAAATATAGGCAAGCAGCGCCTATTACACCAGCAGCATCCGAGCGCAGAGATCCGAGCTCGATTTGCAGATCGAATTGCACCGGCTGCGGGCAAAACTTCTCGAAAGCTGCCCGGACTCCATCCCTCAATGTGACTCCAACCGAGGCGAGGCCCCCGCTCAATAAGACCAGGTCGAGATCTAGAAGGACATGCGCGTTGGTAACCAAGACGCCTAAATAATCGAACATCGTATTGATTAGGGTAAGAGCAACGCGATCTCCATTCTCAGCGCGTTGAAACAGAAATCCTCTCGGATCTCCTAGAAGATTCATTAACGCGCCGGGAGCAGCAAGATTCTCGATAGATTGATAGGATCTGCTCTGCCAATCAGGCATGAGGGAGAGACCAATTTCCACCCCACTACTATGTGCCCCAGAATACATCTGTCCATTCAACATCAAGCCCCCACCGATCCCTGTACCCAAGGTGAGCAATAATACGTGGCGAACTCCTTTTGCGGCTCCAAAATGAGCTTCAGCAAGTAGGGTAAGATTGGCGTCATTTCCGATCACGCACTGCTTACAAAAAGCATCCGAGATCCGCTGACAAAGTGGATAACCTTTTAAACCGCTCAGTGTAGTCATTCCTTCATGGAACATACACCCCTTCAAAATGGAAGCGGCAACTGCAACACCAATTCCGGAAGCACGCGTGCTATCTTTAAGCGAGTTGACTTGATCAATAATTACCTGCAATATCTCATCACCGGATAATTGTCTGTCAATAGGCGCGGCGAAAAAATCTACCAGTTCGCCGGTTGAAGTAACCAGTCCGGTACGCAAGTTCGTTCCCCCAACATCAATTCCTACTGCTAATTGCTCTGTTGACATAGAATGTGCTCTCGTGCTAACATAAAAATCATATCATAAGGAAGGAAATGTCATGCTTAATCATAAAGTAGCCATTGTTACCGGCGCCAGTCGGGGAATCGGGCGAGCAATTGCTATTGCCCTGGCAGATGAAGGCGCCCAAGTCTTTGCCGTCTCTCGATCTTCAAAAAACGATATGGTGAAAGACGAACGGATAATCTTACTTAGCGCTGACGTGGCAGAACCCGATCAAGTACAGGCGGTCGTCCAGGAGGCACTCTCGCAGTCTGGTGGAATTGATATATTGGTAAATAACGCGGGCGTTGAGTACTTCAAATCCATCAGCGAGACCTCATTCGAGGAGTACAACCGGATGTTGAATACCAACCTGCGAGGCAGCTTCCTGTTCACGAAAGCAATCATCCCCGGAATGATTGCCCGGAATAATGGTCAGATTGTCTTTATTAATTCAGTCTCCGGGCTGCGTGGCTTTGCCCAGGATTCAATTTACTGTGCATCCAAGCACGGACAAGCCGGCTTGGCAGATGCTCTTGATGAAGAGCTGCGTCCGCATGGTATACGGGTTAGCAGCATCTTTCCTGGGGCAACCAATACAGACCTCTCCGTGCAATCATGGGCACCAGCGAACGATCCCAAGCGACGTTACTTTCTAAAACCAGAAGATATAGCTAGGGCTGTTTTGTATATAATGAATCAGCCGCCAGAAGTTGTCGTATCACAAATAGTAATCCGTCCTTTTATTGAGATGCCGTACTCTGATTTCCTACCAACCACCCTGCTTGATGATCTCATCCGATAACTGCCACACCGGTCTGAGGGGTCAGTCCCTGGTTATATGTGGTGCTGCTACCGCAGTAGTACATCCAATATGTCGTTCCAAAGCGCAGAATCCATGGACACCAAATCGCTTCGCTATCCCAACTTCCCGGTTCGCCTGTCAAGAATATTGGGTTGCCGGAGAATTTTCTCCAATTCACCAGATCATTGGAGAGCGCCAGTCCAATACCTCGTGGCTCGTCCACTCGCTCGCTATCCCCGGCGTAGAGCATCTGGTATAGACCGTTTTCAAAGTAGATACGCGTTGTGACTATCGAGAACCAGTCCCAGTCTCCTTCTCGCCCGCGAGGCAGGATAGGTTTTTTAGAAGAACGCTCGTAATGAATTCCATCCGCGCTGGTAGCCAGACGAACATCATATCCACCGTCTTCGTTGTAAACTAAGTAGAACAAGTAAAGTGTTCCATCTTTTAGAACTGCATGCGGGCAACGACCGTTCAAGATTGGGTTATGAGCCGATTTTTCCCAGTTGTAACCATCAGCCGAAAATGCCAAGCAGATGCGATCAGGCGGTCCTCCTAAACCAGTATAGTACATCAACAGCTGTCCCTTGAACCAAATCACTGACGGGTCAAGCACACTAGAATGATCATACCCACCGGGGCCGATATCCAAAACAGGGTTGTTCGGGTATTCTTTCCAGTTCAATCCGTCGAACTCGGCGACTCGGGCGCGAGCCACCCCAATCCGCTCAACTGGTCCATTCTTGCCATCCAGATACATTAAATATTCGTCGCCCACTTGAATAATGCTTTCATTGGCAATCCATTCACCTGCCCAGGACCCGGGTGTTGGACGAAGAATCGGATTTTCCGGATGACGACGCCAGAGGTTGTTATTCTTAGCGCCTGCGCCTTCAGGATCGAAGAGTTCGTTAAACATGTTTCCTCCAGTCAGGTTGACAAGAATGATTTTATAAACGATGACATCTCAAAATTGGATGATCAGGAGCAAAATGGTATCCAGGATGGTTCAGAAATAATTTCGGAACCATCCTGAGTGACTACTACTGTCTCCTCGAGGCGTGCCCCACCAACACCCGGCAGATAGATTCCCGGCTCGATGCTGAAAACCATGCCTGGTTGCAGAAGCATCTTATCTCCCTTTTCAATAAAAGGACGCTCGTGCAAGTCAAGGCCTTCGCCACGCCCCAGCCAATGATTAAAACACTCCCCATAACCCGCCTGGGAGATTATCTCGCGAGCAACCTGGTCTATTGAGCCAGCAGTTACACCCGGACGAACCGCCGCAATAGCTGCGTTTTGTGCTGTTACCACTACATCATAGATATGCTGCTGTTCAGAAGTGGGCTTGCCAAACATAACTGTCCGAGAAAGGTCGCCAAGATAATGCTCGTAAAGGCAACCTATATCGAATAAAACCATATCCCCAGATCGTAAGCGATTCTGGGAAGCAGGCGCCATACAAACCTCGGTATTTTTCCCAAAAGAAACCTGGGCTGTGAAGGCAATTTCATCCGCCTGGTTTTCAAGCATGGTTCGCACACACACGGAGAAAATATCCAGCTCTGAGACACCTTCCTGGAAGGCTTCTATGCCCGCCATAATCGCCCGGTTGGTAATCCGCGCCGCTTCCCGCATGGCGGTCAGTTCATTCTCGCTTTTCAGAAGGCGTTCCTGCTCTACAATGTGTGTCGCATGAACAAACCTGACCCCCGGTAAACCAGTCTGCAATTTCTGATATAAGGTGACTGGCAAGTAATTCTCGCCAACAATCCCAATCTTCCCTGAGGTGATTCCATGTTCGCGGCAGTAGTTCACGAGGCCTTCGTCGATTGCTCGGGTGTAACCCATCGATTGGCGCGGCAACCAGGATGTAAGCGCTGCCCGATCCAAATCCCATTCGAAGTTAAGCATAAGATAAGGATCAGCCAGGCGTGGCACCAATAAAGCGCCTTCGATACACGGATCAAAACTGTAATAGCCAGTCAGGTACAGTAAATTTCCATACATGTTCCGATTGCCACGCGTATAAACTAGCAGGAGGTCAAAATCCTCTTTTGCAGCCCAATTACCCACCCGATCAAACCGATTTCTATACTCATCTTTGCTGATTAACATTTTAGCCTCCGACAATGATACTTACTCCCATCATGGTAAGTATTGTGCCCAGGATTAATTTGAAGGTGAGTTTCTCTCCAAGGAAAAACACCGCCAGAAACGAGGTAAAAATGGGTGCCATACTGGCAAGAATAGCAGCGAGGCTTACACCGGCAACCTCGATAGTCAGGATGAAGAGTAGATTAGATATTCCCGTTCCCCCGAACAGACCCGCCATAAAAAGGGCAACGCCAGTGGAAGGATGGCGAATTGCGAAAGCAAATGCAGGGGCTGGAGGGGTAACTAGAAAATAAATCACTGCTGTAATCAAGGACACATACATATTCGTTGTTATCGCATCTTGGCTGGCCATAACATAGCGTAATAATATCGCCGAAAACGCCCAACCCAATGAGCTCAACAAGGTGATAAAAATACCACGCCACCTCCGAGATGGATGGCTGACACCGTCGGTTATTGATTCCTCACTGACAATAATACTAATCCCAGATAACACAAGGACAGCGCCCAATAACACCCAACCGGAAACAATATCACCGAAAAACCACCAAGCCAGGAAAGTAGCGATTAGTGGGTACGAACCTTGAATGGGGAAGACATAACTAAGAGGCAGGTCTTTCAGGGCATATAAAAACAGCAGTTCTGAGCCGAAATAACCGGTCAGCACAATTCCAATTAAAGACAACCATTCCAAGATGGTAAAGTGCGGATGCAATTCTTTACCACCCAACAGAAAATATGCTAGCACAGCCGTGATTGCACCGATGATCGAACGAATTAGTAGCAACTGGCGGGAGGATAGGCGATTTACCTGGGATTTGATAAAAACATTTCCCAGTCCCCATGTAAGTGCCGTCCCAATACCATAACTTATTCCTAACATAAATTCCTCTATTCAGCTATGAATCAATACCTGCTTTTAAGAAGATAGAATTAGGGCGTTTTCTGGCAGCCAGGATAAGAAGATGCGATCGCCAATCGAAAACGAGCGCGTATCGTTACGAATTGGATAATGAACATTTAAATGTGCTTCGGCAACTTCCATCAAATAATCCATGTAAGATCCTTTGAAGGTGGCATCAATCACCTGACCAGCAAGCAAGTTTTGTTCGTTCTTAGATGAGTCATGCTGGATAGCAATCACATCAGGCCGCAATAAAACCTTTACCTCCTGGTTCAAATACAAACCCGGAATTTCATGGCAGTAGAAAGATCCACCCAGAAAGTCCAGGATCACCGGTTCCAGGCTAGAGACGTGAGCAGAGATAAGATTAGAATGGCCAATGAAGTTTGCCACGAAAGAATTAGCCGGACTTGAATAGATCTGTTCTGGGGCTCCATCCTGAACGATACTTCCATTGCGCATAATGACAATTCGATCTGAAACGGTCATTGCCTCCTCCTGATCGTGAGTGACATAGATGAAAGTAAGGCCGAGCTTAGCATGAAGCAGCTTAAGTTCGACTTCCATCTGCTGACGGATCTTTAAATCCAAAGCCCCCAGTGGTTCGTCCAACAATAAGACTTGCGGTTCGTTCACTAAAGCTCGTGCCAATGCAACACGCTGGGCTTGCCCACCGCTAATTTGGTGGATCTGCCGCTTACCGAAGTTCTGCAATTGCACCAGGTCAAGTATTCTTTCCACTCGCTTCCCAATCTCATTTTCATTCACCTTTTTTATTCGTAGTCCGAAGGCGACATTGTCAAATACAGATAGGTGCGGGAAGAGCGCATAGCGTTGGAATACCATATTGGAAGGGCGCTTATTTGGCGGAACATAGGTAACATCTTGTCCATTGATAAAAATACTCCCCTTAGTGGGTTCTTCGAAACCGGCAATCATCCGCAGTAAGGTCGTTTTTCCGCATCCGCTTGGGCCGAGCAAGGTCAGAAACTGACCTTGCTCGACATTCAGCATTAGGTCATTCACTGCAGTGACCTCTCCAAATACTTTTGTAACTCCGTCTACGCAAACTTGAATACGTTTCATCGAGATTGACCTTTTACAGTTTAATTTCGCTTATATCAACAAACTTACTCACTACGAAGATCAGTACCGTCGAACTAAGCATGAGAAGAACCGAAATAGCATTGACTCGTGGATCAATCGATCTACGCATCATGGACCATATCAGCATGGGCAGTGTACTTTCCGAGCCGATCACAAAGAATGTAATCAAAAACTCATCAAATGATAGAGCGAAAACCACTAAGGCTGCGCCAATAATTGATGGAGCGATGATTGGGAATGTTACTTTCCAAAACGTCTGCCAGGAAGTACAACCTAAGTCTTGGGCTGCCTCCTCAATCAAATGATCGAAATGCTCCAAGCGAGCCGACGCGACCAACACAAAATAAGGTAGTGTGTAAATTAGATGAGCTATGATTACTGTTCCTAAAGAAAGTTTGAAGTTGATCGAAACAAAAAAAGATAGAAGAGAAATTCCAATAAAGAGACCTGGGAGCGACAATGGCAAAAAGAACAAAGTTTGAATCGCATTATGAAAGCGAAAGCGAAAGCGAGTTAATACTAAAGCTGCCAGAGTGCCAAACATAATACACAATAAAGTGACAATACTGGCTACTAGCATAGTATTCTTGAGAGCTTGAAGGAATACTTGGCTCTTTATGATCTCACTATACCAGTGCAGTGATAACCCTCGAATTGGGAAACTGACGGAGGGTGACGAATTGAAAGAAAAAAGCAGGATAATAACTATCGGGAAGATAAGGAAAATAATTACACACCCTGAATAGATCATTAACCAGGGGATACATATTGGGCGACGATGATCGATAGATGTGGGCAAGGTTTGTGCACTCATAAGACCTACTCTTATTAAGAATGTTTCATTACTAGCCAACCGAGCCCCCAACGGAGCAATCCAAGCAGCATGATAAGAATCAAGAAGAACACAAACGAGAGTGCTGAGCCCAAGCCCATATTACCCACTTTCACAAACTGATTGGTGATACTTAATCCAATCATTCCTCCACTGGTACCTCCGACAAGCTGTGGGGTAATGTAATCTGCGGCGGATAATATAAAGGTATACGCAAAACCGGAAAACACGCCAGTAATACTAAGAGGTAAGGTAACTTTTAAGAAAGCTTGCAGAGGGTTACAGCCAAGATCTTTGGCGACTTCAATAAGCTCAAAGGGGATATTTTGTAAACTCGAGATGATTGGGAGCAATGTAAAGGGCAAGAATACGTGCACCAATGTGATGATCACTGCAAACCGGCTGAAAAGAAGGAACAGCAAAGGCTCATTGATCAGACCAATCATCATTAAGAAACTGTTTATCACCCCCTCGCGACCGAGGATAGTTCTCCAGGCGTAAACGCGAACTAAATAGCTACCCAAAAGCGATATAACCACCAAGAAAAGTACAAGATTCCGTCCTCGGGACATATGAAAAGTAAGGTAGTAGGCTAAGGGATAGCTAATCAGAGTCGTTAGAATGCCTGCAAGCAACCCAATATATAACGAGTTAAGCATTGCATCCCGGTAGACTGGGGTTGTTAGGGCGCGATAGTAGTTCTCAAGTGTAAAAATCCATTCCACCTGGTAATACCTGGATGTCAGAAAACTATAAACAAAGAAAATTAGTGATGGTAGAATGAAGAAGAAAACCAGTAAGGTTAGAGATGGGGACAGCAGCCAATAATTAAGGTTACGAATAGAACGGTCTTTAATCAATGGAGACATAAAATCCCTTTTATATCACCGCCAGCAAGAAAGTTGAAAGAATGATCAGTCAGGAGCTCTCCTGACTGATCATCATATAGCGGCTGGCGGCTCATATCAAGCTAAAGGATTGTTACTAAGCAGCTTTTACTTCTTCCCACATGGAAAGCCATTGCTCGTAGGTGGCATATTGAGTCGATTCGCGTGGGGGCAATGAATATACAGGAGCAAGCTTAAAAACATCGTTAATTTTGTTGTAGTCGTAAAGAGCAGCTGTCTTCGCGTCTAGAAGAGGAACTGCTTCAGGGTTAACAACTCCTGCAGAAAGGTTAACTGCCTGGCACGCTTGCACTTCCGGGCTAATGGCTGTGTTTATCCACTCCAGCGCAGTCTCTACATTGTCTGAAGATGCAGGGATGGCAAAGGCATCTATGAAGGCAAAGCCTCCTTCGGCAGGAATGGTATGCTGGATGTTAACACCCCGGTCCTGAGCCCAGTTATTAACAGCCGCCCATCCAGGGTAAGTAACTATTACCTCTCCTGATACGAGCAATTCGGTTAAGTCACCAAACGAGGGTGCGATGCCCCGTGCCTGGGACTTAATTTCAAGCAAAAGAGCCTTTACCTCTGCCAACTGCTCCGGTGTCAAATTTGGCAATTGTTCACCAAAGCCAAGAATACGCCCGGCGATAATCACAGCTCCATTCATATCATCGACCATCCCCACCTTGCCCTTAAATTCGGGCTTCAGAAGATCCCGCCAACTACCCGGCGCGTCCATCTTGTCTGCATTGAAATTACATCCTTCAGCACCCCAGGTGAAAGGAACCCCCCATAACTGGTTCTTGTCGTCCACCCAATACTTTTGTGAACGAAAGATATCATATAACTTACCGAAGTTGCTAATTTTGGAACGGTCGATAGGTTGAATGATTTTCAATTCGTCTCGATAGAGGTCGAAATAGCCTTGGTAATATGTAATCAGGTCATAACCAGAAGTTTGAGCAGTGGTTAGCTTGGCTTGAATTTCGCTGTGATCCCCAATATACGAGGAGCTCATAGTAACATCATGAGCAGACTGCCAGCCATTCATGCAAGTTGGTAAATCATAGCCCTCCCAGCTTAAGAAGTCTAATTTTCCACCCACCACTGCCGGTAGGGGGGTGGCACGCGGACCACACCCAACCAAGCTCGAACCCAGGCCAAGGGAAACCAGCCCTAATCCACTGAGCTTCAAAAAATCACGGCGACTTAGATTCTCGAACCTTTTTGGCTGCGACTGTTTACGCATAATATGCCTCCTATATTGGGTTGTTAGAATGAAAGACAGTTGAATTTATATCAGATGAATTTATTATACTTGTTTCGTTTGCCCTTGTCAACAATTAAATTGAATAAAAAGGTCAATTACCTGTCAATTTGCCTTGACTATTGTAAATTTTGCAGGTAAGATATGGAAGATCCGCCTAGAATTTATTCGATATGAAATTAATCAAGTCCGATTCTACTATTGGTCTGACAGTAAAAATATAAGTTGATCAGCACAGATTCTCCACTAAAACAGGTTCGCGACAACCTTTTTTAGAAAATGAGTGACCCAATGCCGATCACGGCCAGCATCATTCTTGGAATCGGCGGAATCGTGAACTGCGTCCAATACGAAGAAGTACCCGGATCAGCAACATGGTCTGGCTGATCGTTGGGATCTACCAAGATCGCTCGGTGTACTTGAGCCCTATTGCGGGGAAGATCCCGGGTGATGCAAAACTGTTAAACACTGGTCTTCGATTGAGCCGCTTGTTGGATAAACCAGCCAACCTTGTCCGGAAGTAGCCTAAGCCGGTTGCTCATAAATGGTTGGGAGCTCAGTTTCATGGGTTTGGAAAGATGCATCTATTCGAGGATTGGACCGCAGTGTAGCTACCTATGAATCAAAACTATCATGTAGCAAGTGATTCTATGATTGACAGATTAATCAGTGGTAACACTCTGTCCATCAGGTTATCAGAGACAGTGCGTGATTTTGCTCCTATTTCGCGCGCAGATATTGCCCGCCAGCTAAAGATCAGTCCTTCTACTATCGGTCGTGCGGTTGACCGCTTGATTGAAAAAAAAGTCATCTCAGAACAAGGCCAGAATTATGGGCAGCAAGCTGGAAGACCTTCAAAAATCCTAAGATTTAATCCTGATATTGCTTCTGTACTTGCTGTCGACCTACGGTTAACGCAAGTTTATGTAGCAGTCAGCAACCTGGACGGGCGTGTACTCTATAGTAGTACCGAGCCATTACCTAGAGAAGATCCTCAATCCTCCATTGAAGCTCTGCTCAAAATAATACAGAGACAGGTGGATGCTCTTGGAGATGCACCTCCATTGCGCGGTATAGTGATTGGAGCGCCATCCATTGTCGACCCAGACGCCGGGATTGTAGAATGGGCTCCCAGTCTAGGTTGGAAGAACCTACCTCTTGGGAGGATTATTTCTTCTTCGTTTAATCTGCCTGTACATATTGAGAACGATGTAAATCTTGCTGCTCTCGGGGAATATTGGAAAGGCGTTGCACAACGCGCAAGCAGTATGGTTTTCGTGAGTGTTGGGACAGGTGTTGGGGCTGGCATAGTACAGAAGGGCGAGTTGTATTACGGTGCAACTCATGCTGCTGGAGAAGTAGGCTATATTATTACAGATTTAAAAACATTGCACGACGAAGTAGGCAAGATGGGTAATCTAGAAGTACGCCTTGGAGAAGAGGGAACCATCACCAGGGCAAACTTAATAGCCCAGCGGTATCCATCCTCCAAGCTTGCCGAGCTAATCAAAATGAATGGCACGGGTGTGCGCGCCCACGAAATATTTGAGTTATATGCTCAGGGTGATCCAGCCGCGCATGTGATAGTTAATGAAACAGTAGATTTGCTGACCGTAGTCTTCACCAATATTTCTTTAATGCTTGATCCTGAAATCATGGTCCTTGGTGGTCCAAGCGATTGGAAATGGGCAATGATAGTGTCTGCTATCCAAGATCGCATTGGTTCATCACTATTGCGCCCTGTTAACATAGTTCCTTCTCTCCTGGGGCGTGATGCTGTAATTAAAGGCGCTACGTATATTGCCATTCGTCTGGCTGGTATATTACCCAAATAATCTAAAGGAGTCTGCAGATGCCTGAACCCAAAACCCATCTCCTTTCAAAAGATGACATCCATCATATCCACGAAACCTCATTGCGGATATTAAGAGAAATAGGTATTGTCATTCACCATGCAGAGGTTTTGCAGCGCCTTGCTGATGCCGGTGCTACTGTTGACCTGAAAAAAAAACGAGCTCGCTTTCCTGAGGAGATGGTGATTAAAGGACTTGATTCAGCCCCGAAACAGTACACGTTATACGGACGAAACTCTGATAAGGTCGCCCGCCTGGGACAGGGCGCAATGAACTTAATCAGTAGCCCGGGTCAATTTTCTTGGTTTGATCCCCAAACTAATGAACGCCGCAGACCATGTCTAGCAGATGTGCGCGTCTCTGCAAAGGTTGGAGATGCACTCCCCAACGTTACCATTGTAGGAGCACTAGGCGTACCGGATGATATTCCTGAGGCAATCCGAGATGTCATTCAATCGCTCGAACTATTAAAAGGGACACAAAAACCTAGTCGCTGTTGGCCAATAACCCGCCAGAGTTCTCGCTATGTATTAGAGATGTATGCTGCCGTTGCTGGTGGAAAACAAGCCTTACGCGAGAGGCCTATGGTAGAGATATTCCTTGAGCCAATTAGCCCACTTGCTCTTCCAGAAACAGGCTTGGAAGTCATGCTGGAATACTTGGAATATGGGCAGCCTGTCTGCATCGGGCCAATGAGTATGGTCACAGGCACTGGTCCGGCTACTATCGCTGGGACATTAGCCCAAGAAAACGCAGAAATCTTGGCCGGCATAGTCACCGTACAAACTTTAATGCCTGGTACGCCGATTACCTACGGGGGCATTCCGCATATTATGGATCCTCGTACTTCAATCTGCTCTTTTGGCTCACCCGAACAGGGTTTGATGGCTGTAGCTATGAGTGAAATTGGACATTCATACGGTTTCCCTGTCTATATTAATGTCAATTTGACCGATGCAAAAACCTTAGATGTTCAGGCGGGCATGGAAAAAATGGGAAGCTTTATTCTTGGGGCTTCTGCAGGAGCAGATCTATTCGGTCACGCTGGAATCCTTGGTGCAGACCATGGTGCCAGTTTATTATGGTTGGTGATAGATGATGAGGCGATGGAGTACGCTCGGCGGGTTGTGCGAGGGTTTGATATAAATGAAGACACACTGGCATACTCCGTCATTGAAGAAATAGGCCCTACAGGCATGTACCTGACACACCCCCACACCCTAAAATACTTGAGGAAAGAGCTGTGGGCGCCTCGCCCACCGTGGACACGTGATACATACGAGAGTTGGGAAAGTAAAGGAAAACGTAACATGGCGGACAGGGCACTGGACCGCTTAAATACTATACTCGCCAATCACCATCCTGAGCCTATAGAGCCGAAACTAGAACTGGAGTTAAATAGGATTGCAAATATCGCAGAACGAGAATTAGTGCATACCTAAACTTCTCATACGAGAAGTAGTCCATAATCTTATTCTCAGATCCACTTAAAACTTTAGTTTCCGCTAACTGGTCTGTATAAACAAGGATGGTAATGAGTGAAAAACGTGATAATCTTGTTTTTGGCCAAAACAAATTTCACAGGAACCCATTACCATGACAAATCATTCCATAAGCGTCTTGAGCATTTTGATCCAGGATCTTCCAGTCGGAACCAATCTTGCACTTTTACATTTTTTGTGAATGTTGGTCAGTGGTGCACTCTTGCCGAGCCGGGGGGCAATCTTCCCGGCGCTGAAATCGATTGGTTTAGATGACGCTGCCACACGCAGGGCATGGGCAGCCTTTCGGAAAGGTGTCTGGCAAACAGCGATATTACTTCGGCTCTGGCAGGAGTATGTTGAGGGTTTGCCTGGCTGGACGGTTCATCGTTATGAGGGCTATAGTCCGATCACAGTGGACGTCACCGCTTTTTGGCGTCCGGCGTTGAAGAATTGTCCAAGCAAGCATTATCACCCGGCAGCCAATCGTGCCCTGCCCGCAGTGATTTTTGGTATCACAGGACAAGTGTCCGATCTCAACGGGCAACGGATTGCCTTGCCACGCAGCTTTGAACGGGTGCATCCGAAAGACCCAAGAGAAGACCGCCTGTGGCGTGAAATGCTCAAACAGGTGAAGAAAACCCTGGCGGAAGATGAAATTGCAGTGCTGGATGCGGGCGTGAAGCTGAGTCTCCTGCGAGAAATCGGCCTGGAGCGCTACGTTGTGCGCTTGGCAAAAAACTTCACGGCACGCAGAAACTACTTGCCAGCATATGTTGGACACGGACGCAAGGCAAAATATGGCGCATTGGTTCGTCCCTTGCTGCGTATTCACAACGGCAAAACGCTTACAGCCACTTCGCCCGATGAAACCATCTCTTGGCAGGAAAACAAGTACGAAATTCGGGCAGAGATTTGGCGTGGACTGGTCTTGAATAAGACCGTCCCGAATAAGGAAAATAAAACCTTTGATGTCTACGCCATCTACGATCCCGACTTCGATGAACCCTGGTTGCTGGCTACCCCAGTTGGGCTGCATACCTCCAGCGTGAGAGCTATCTACCGGGATCGCTGGCCGGTGGAACAAATCCCACTCAGCGCCAAGCAGATGGTGGGCGCACATCGCCAGTTCGTTCATGCCGATGAAAGTATCCAGCGTTTACCCGAATTGGCTTTGCTGGCTGGCTCGATCTTGAGTTTTCTGGCAGCCACAGTGCCTGCCATTCCAACCGGCTTCTGGGATCGCAAGCCCAAAAGAACGCCGGGACGCCTGCGCCGCATCTTGATGGGCAAGCCATTTCCGAAAGATTACCGATTTCCAGGGCAACTTCGAAAAAAGAACTCCGTCACGGCCCATTTGCCCAAAGGAAACGCTGCTCGCCCCGCCAAAATGCCTTTGGACACCCCTTTGGGGCCTTGTCCAGCCACCTAACCGGCTAAAAATCTATCACTTTTAGCGGAAAGTAAAGTTAAAAAAGTGAGGAAATAATTAGTTAAGCTCTTTCCTAAGGACGAACGCACCTCGGTGCACCTTTTAGTCAATGACGGTCTGTGTGCCAGTCGGTCGCTACCTGTTATGGCACATTTTCATGCTTGGAAGCGTAGCCATATATGACGACTAAAGCAAAAAGGAAAAAAATTTATGCCTATCAAACTTGGAATGCCTGAACTACTCATCATCCTGGTGATCGTTATTCTGCTCTTTGGAGTGGGAAGGATTGGCAAGATTGCCGGCGAACTAGGCAAAGGAATACGGTCATTCAAAGCGGTGTTTGATGCCAAAGATAAGGAAATAGAGAAAAAAGAGGAAATACTCTGTAAATCTCTTGTAAGCAGGACCTGACTTTCCATTCCCTTGGGCAAGCTTCTTAGTTGATGCTTCCCCATGATATATCGTTACTGTGATCCGATCTTGTTGCGAACGAATTTGGAGTGGTAGTATTGCCTGCCAAGATAAGGAACGAGTTGGTACAGGAATCAGGTTCTCATCAACGGTATTGCCGACCTCATGGTTTCGGAAGCGGATTTGATTAGTTCTTTGCAGGAGAAAGGCATATCTTATGGATAAAAAATTTCATCTTGTTTGTCAAGCTATTCTGGATGGAGATAAGGCTGCGACCGAAGGCGCGATCCATGCCGAACTGGAGGCCGGGACTGGCCCTGCACAGCTACTGAATGAGGCCATGATCCCCGCCATGGCGGAGGTGGGGCGCCTGTTCGAGCTCGGTGAATACTTCGTACCCGAAATGCTCATATCCGCCCGTGCCATGCAGTGTGGACTGGCTGTCCTCCGGCCGCTCTTGCGCGAAGGTGAAGTGAAGTCATCCGGTCGGGTGGTGATCGGTACGGTCAAGGGCGACATGCATGACATCGGCAAGAACTTGGTCGCCATTATGCTTGAGGGTTCCGGTTTTGAGATCCACGACTTAGGCACGGATGTTTCCCCCGAAAAGTTCGTACAGGCAACGCAGGAAAAGAAGCCCGATCTGATTGCCCTATCTGCCCTGCTGACGACGACTATGACCAGTATGAAGGCGACTATTGACGCCCTGCAAGCGGCTGGTCTGCGTAATCAGGTCAAGGTGATTGTCGGCGGTGCGCCGGTAACACAAGCCTTTGCCGAAAGTATCGGCGCGGACGGTTTTGCCACGGACGCTTCCAGTGCAACCCGAATCGCCCATCAACTCTTGGCATAGGAGGGTGGGAAGAACTGGGGGTGTTGGGGTAAAATACAGGGTACTGCGCAAAGATGGGAACCAATTTTGCTGTAATTACCTGTATTTTGATTGTTTATAGTTCACATAAATATACATGAAGCAGTAAAACCGGTAATCCTGATTTGAACCTCTTTGAATTTCTAATTAAGCCGATGCCCCTGCACATTTCCCGCATCCGCGCCATCTGCTTTGACGTAGACGGCACATTGAGCAACACCGACGATGTGATGGTCGAAAAGCTCGCCCGCCTGCTCAAGCCCTTTCATTTCTTGTTTCCCAAACAGGAAACAGCTCGCGCCGCCCGGCGCATCGTCATGGCGATCGAGGCCCCGGCCAACTTCCTGCTTGGCATCCCCGATCTACTCGGCCTGGACAACGTATTCTTTGCTCTGGCCGACTGGCTGGCGCACAATTCCAGGAAGAAGCCCAGGAAATTCCTGATGATTCCCGGCGTGAAGGAGATGCTTGCGGAACTATCCCAACGCTACTCGTTGGCAGTGGTCAGTGTCCGCGATACACGCACCACCAAAGTTTTTTTGGAACAATTCGACCTTCTGCAATATTTCAAGTGCATCGCCACCGCCCAGACCTGCAAACACACAAAACCGTTCCCGGACCAGATCCTGTGGGCTGCGGAGGAGATGGAAGTGTCCCCGGAAGCCTGTCTGATGGTCGGTGATACCACCGTGGATATGCGCGCCGGGAGCGCCGCCGGAGCCCAGAAAGCGGGTGTGTTATGCGGCTTTGGCGAGAGGGACGAACTCCAAAAGGTTGGTGCGGACATGATCCTGACCACTACTGCAGAACTGGTACAGGTATTACATGGTACTGCGTAAATATTTGAACCAACAGAGTGCTGCATAAATATCTGAGGTCTCCTTCTGTGACATGGTCTCCCGATCGTGTCACCACGCAGACCAATGCTTGGTGCGGGTCTCCTGACTCGCACCAGTCTCTGACCGCAGGTCTCCTGCCAAGTCTAATCGATGAAAACAGGCAGCCATTCCACCACGGTGAATGTCACAAAGTAAATACCAACGCCTTCAACAATATAATATCGTTCCGTAGTGGTTGAGACCTTCGGTCATCGCTGTGTCGGGGGCTGGAGACCCCGACACAGCGAGAAGTAGCAAAATAACCTTGGTCGGCGTGCATTGAGCCAAATTCTATCTCGACGATAAAATCGCCCCAAGGTGAGCGGGCCTTCTCCTTTCCGCCTCCCACTCCTTCACATGTGCCAACAGTCCGCCCAGCGGGAGCAATTCCGCCATCGGGACGAGCAGGTTTTTCACGCGCGTGCGAGCATACTGGAAGGTGGACATCCCGGCGTTCAGCACTTTCGCCTTGCGCCGGTACTCTTCGTGGGTGAGCCAGCCGGTCAGCAAAATATCCATCCCGTAGACCCAAATATTGCCCCACTCGTGGGCCGGGACGATATACGCTTCGCCGCGTAGCGGGCTGTGCAGGCCGATCCGGGCCTCGGGCCTGCGCGCCGCGTGGAGGTAGGCCAAGCTGTGAAAACTCTGCTCCACAGGCACGCGCTTTTTAGGCGGGAGTTCCAGCGTGGCAGTGACGAATTCCCGCCCGGCGTTCTGTCCACCGATCTCCACGCTGATGGGAGTCTCGCATTCGCTTTTGAGGGCCAGCTTTTCGAGCGGCAGCCAGTTGGCCGGGCGCGCCCACTCGTCGGGCAGCGGGTGGATCAGGTAGGCTGGTTGACCGGCAGCCGTGGCTCTATCCACATCTTCCCGGGTAGCCGCCACCACCCCCAGCAAAAAAGCGAACAGGTACAGGTCATCCGGTTTGTGGCCCTCGGCTGCGAACTGGTCAAGCGGGACGAGCGCGGGAGCCTGGAGCACGATCGACGGGTCCTGTCGGATGAGGGATATCTGCTGGCGGCGGGTGATGAGGAAGCTCTTCAGGTGACAACGATGCCCGCCCAGCGAGACGTCGTACCGGTCCGGGTGGGTGAAGGGCGTGGCCCCCAGCACGTTAAACGGGATGGCCTGATCGGAAAGAATACGCCGGAAAGCCAGTTCGGCAGCCACCCCCGCCACAATCCGCCGCAGGCGGTCCACGTTAGTCCCGGTTCCCGCACGGGGCCGGGAGCCGCCCATGCGGCCGTAGGTGGTGGCCAGCGAGCGGCAGGCATAGGCGATGCCGCCTTCGGTCAGGTCGGGGGTGTAGGGGAGGTGGAGCAGGTCGGAAACAGTTAGCATGATTAAATTCGCATGGAGAAGCGAACTTGATTACAGATTAGACCTCTTGCAAAAGCCCGCAAAATTTTATAGAGGCGGCTCCCATGCCGCCAAAGGACAGGCGTGGAAGTCCGTCCCACAGATATTTTCATTCGGTATTGATACTTATGCAGGAGGTCTATTACTCCGCTTCTTTTCGGAATTGTAAACAATAATGATGAAATGTATTACTCACCCACGCCGACCCCAGCCCGTAGGGAGCCAAGCGCTGGTTATCCTGCATCCAGATTTTTTCGTCTTTGAGTGTGTAGACCTTACACAGTTCGCGGCCCAAATCCCAGGCCAGGGGGTAGATCTTGCCGCCTTTTTTTATGTTCTTGACAATGATGGTCAAGTAGGCTTTCTCTCGTAGTAAGGGCTTCAACCCGGTATAGATGGCAACCAGTTTGGATAGGAATTCCTCGTAATCGTGCAGGTTGCCGAGGTCGTTCGGGTCATCGGAATAAAAGACGTCCAGATCCGCTGAAGTGCGGCGCTTCTTCTGCGTCTTTGCGCCTTTGGCGTGCAGCATGTCCCAGTAGGGCGGGGAAGTTATAAGATAGTCGACAGTCCAAAGTCCAAAGTCAAGAGCGTGAGATGCGTCACCCGTGATAACGTTGGACGTTAGGCCTTCGACGGATGCCCCCAGCGCGGCTCGTTCGTCGGCAATGATTTGCCGGGCGATCTCGGCATATTTCGGGTTCAACTCGATGCCGTAGGAGTGCCGTCCCGCCCGCAGGGCGGCGACGAGCGTCGAGCCAGTACCGGCCATCGGGTCCAGCACTGTTTCGCCGCGCTTGGTGAAGAATTCGATGAATTCCTGGGCCATTGTCTCCGGGAACTTGGCCGGATGGACCAGCACGCCTTTCTTGCGCGGCGGCGGGTTGTGGATGAACCAGGATTTCTGGAACTTGAGCCAGGTCTTGGGATCGAGGTCATTGAGTTTATTTTTCATGGGATGGGAGTCCGGCTGGGAATGGGAGTGCTGGAAGGGGTCAGCGAGGGCGTCGGAGAAACGTACGCGACGGAATACACCGACAGGTCCGAGAAGGAGGCGGTGATGGGCGTGGCCCCGCTGGCATAGGCGAAAAAGCCGAGCGTGCCGGCGGGCAGGAGGGGGTCACGGACGGTGAACTGGTAGTGGTCGTTCAGGAAGAAGCGCATCTCACTGCCCACCGTCCAGACGCCGAGTTTGACCTCGGCAGGGGCCGCGATGGGCGCGTCGCCACTGGACTGCCAATCGAGCAGGGGTGAGTTGGACCCGGAAAGTACGCGTTCAGGGCGTGCCTGGCCATCGCAACGGACTGCGAAGCGGTAATAGTTGCCGCTGGAAGCGGCGCGGAAGATCATCCCGAACTGGTCTTTGCCGCCGCACAGGTTGAGGATTACGGTGGCTTCGGCGTAGAAATCTCCCAGCTTCGGCTGGCTGCGCAGGCTGGCGATGGGAACCGGTCCCGGCCCGGAGATGGACAGGATCAGCCGGTTGCGGGTCACTGTTGCGCTGGCCCAGGAGGCCACGGACGTATCCCACAGGTCAGGCTGGTCGAAGGAATCGGTGAAGAGCAGCTCCCCGAGACCCGGGCGCTGTTCCGGGGTTGAGAGGATGGTCCGGGTCGGGAAGATTGCCGGCGTATTGGTAGGCGGGAACCAGAGGATGGTGGGTGTGGGCGTTTCGGTCGCGGAGATGGGCGTGGGGGTCAGGGTGGGCGCGGGGAACAGGCCGCTGCAAGCGGTCAGGAAAACGAGCAGGAGGGTGCCCTGGTAAAAAATCGTGAGTTTCATCGGTCAAAGTTCGGAAGAATTTTTACGCAAGCTGTTGTACAATCAATTGGTGATGCAACCACCTTTGTATTCTCATTCTATACCTGGCACGGCCATAAACTGCGGTTTTTTTATCGCCTGGTTCGCGGGGCTAAAGCCACCTGCTCAGTACTTGGAAGCCCTTCGGGCTGGCGATAAGTCGGCTTTTAGCCGACTTTAATGCACTGAGGCTGGACTTTAGTCCGCCGGAGCCGGATTGGGAAAAGCGCAATTTGCGACTGTGCGCAGTATAGCATAAACTGGAACAGAAGGAGAAATCCATGAGCGAAAAATCCGTCCTGGTGACTGGCGCGTGCGGTGAGATCGGCCAGGCCCTTGTCCAAAGCCTGACGAAGCGGGGCTTCCGCATCGTAACCGCCGACCTGGCGCCCCTGCCCGAGACGATCAAATCACTTTCGGCGGAGCACATTCAGGGGGACCTAGTCAACCGGATCAAGATTTTTTATGATTACGATTTCGACATCATCTTCCATCTGGCAGCCTCGCTCTCCTCGAAAGCGGAAGTGGCGACCGAGGAAGCCCATCGCATCAACGTGGAAGGGACGATGCAACTGCTGCTGCTGGCCGCCTACAAGTCGGAAAAGCTCCAGAAGCCGGTCAGGTTCCTGTTCCCCAGTTCGATCGCCGCCTACGGCTTCCCGGACCGGGCCACCAAGCAGGCTGCCGGGAACGTAAAAGAAGACGAGTGGAACACTCCGCACACCATGTACGGCTGCAACAAACTCTATTGCGAAAAACTGGGCATGTATTACAGCCTCTTCTACGGACAGCGCCACCTGGACCCGGACCCGCCCACAATGCTCGACTTCCGCGCCATCCGCTTCCCCGGGCTGGTCAGCGCCTTCACCGTCCCCAGCGGCGGGACGAGCGATTACGGACCCGAGATGCTGCATTCAGCGGCGGCTGGTAAACCCTACGCCTGCTTCGTGGATGCCGGCACACGCATCTCGTTCATGGCCATGCCGGATGCCATCAAGTCCCTGCTGATGCTGATGGATGCGCCGCGCAAAAGTCTAACCAGCCAGGTCTATAACATCGCGGCTTTCAGCCTGACAGCCGGCGAGTTCCGCCAGCGGGCGCTGAAGGCCTTCCCCAGCGCGCAGATCACTTTCGAGCCGAATCCGCGCCGCCAGGGCATCGTCGATTCCTGGCCGGAGGACGTGGACGACTCGCTGGCCCGCAAAGACTGGGGCTGGAAGCCGGATTACGATGTGGATAAATTCTTCAACGAGTACTTCCTGCCGGAAATCAAAAAAAGATATCAGAAACCGAGCACCAGAACGATTGAATAATAATCGAGACCGCCTTTCGGCGGTCTCGATTATTAGGGATGATTGACAATCTGCTCCCGTTCCGGCCCCACACTGACCAGCCGCACCGGGACCCCGGCCAGGCCTGTCAACCGCTCGAGATAGGTTTTCG
>Ga0265292_1000764_pt1 | contig 37072 bp, 45 predicted proteins | sample Munlanlewell296A_FD_189080 | JGI IMG/M metagenome (GOLD analysis project Ga0265292, IMG submission 189080) | Leachate microbial communities from a municipal landfill in Southern Ontario, Canada - Leachate well 296A | ecosystem: Engineered > Solid waste > Landfill > Unclassified | place: Canada... | reverse complement strand
CTCCCGGCCTGTTCGTATGTATAACGTCTGCCACGGACTAGAACAAAGGCCTCTTTTTGTTTCTCGGTGAGCAACCCTAAAAAGTCGTTAAGAAGTTTCAGTTTTTCCTCACTCAATTCTTTTTGTTCCCTCCGGGACAGAGCAACCATTTTAATTAGGTGGATATTGATTTGAAACTGATAAGGGTCAAAGGGAATCTCTCTCTGTTCAGATGATAGCCTATGGGTTCCACGGCGGGTTCCTGGGATAGCCCCAGTCTCCATGTACTGAATGGAGTATCGAAGGTCACTACTGGCACTGGACAGCTTGGTAATATCATCTTCGGCGGCTGATTTGTCAAGGCGCTCATTTACAGTTTCTTTTATCGCAGCTTCTAAGCATGAATCACAAATCTGAATTGTTTTACCGTCCATCTCGTAAATATTAAGGTACGATTCTTCCTGGCCACAATGCGGACATTTTAACTTCCTTCCGCCTTGCAAGAAGTTTCTGCCCTTATATTCACCTTCCGACACAACGACAGCTAGGATAATGTATTTCGCATCCCGCTTCGCCTTTTCAACCATTCTTAATGTTGCCCGGTACTCCTGGATTAGCCTTATCATCCGCAAACCCCCTTCCCAAACAAAAAAGGCCAAAGCACTGTGTAAGTGCCCTGGCCCCCAACTCAATTTTGGGTTAACCGTTTATGGTTTTGCATTTCTTTTTCCGGTTGGTCCCAACCTCTATCACATAAGGCTGCCCATCTTGAACTGTAACCGATATTTCAATTTTGCCGAATTCGATTTTGTTTATGGATTCCTGCTCTGCGTCTATCTCTTTTTTTATCTGATCATGAAGCTGCATTAAGTGACCCCCATTTCGTACCTGATACGTTTCTAAAAAACTTTGCTCTTTGCGTATCCCAATTTTCCTGAACCACTGGCCAACTTGTCCGGCGTATATATAATTTCAAGTTTCCCAGCTGTTAAAATAAACTGGCTTTCGCAGTCGCCACAATGATACACACCGAGTTTTTTTATCAATCCAACTTTACAGAACGTGCACTTCATAACTTTTTCCTTTTTAATCCTTGGTCTTCCCCCACGTTCACTCTCGACCTTTTTGGCCTGAGCTTTTGGCGATTCGGTTATCGTCCCTAACGTTTCGCGCCACTGTTTTTCTTCGTTAAATACGCTTCTGACTTCGGCGGCGGTGCAGTCACACGCTTGTTTTATCTCTACGATAGACATGCTCGCTGGTTGACTCAGAATTAGTTTAGCCAGTTCCGGCGAAACATCAACCGGAATGGACCTATTATTATATCTCGGCTCTTGCATTACATCGGTAGTCACATTAACACCTTCTTTCGTTATCGCTTTATCCTCCCAACTTGTGACACAAAACCAGTAAGCCTATAAATGTTAAGTTGCCAACTAACACCGCTAAAGCCAAGGTCATTATTCTTTTATTGGTGACCGGGGTTTTTTGCTGATTTAAGATACTCACAATATTTCCTCCCTTCGCTTTGCCGCCTCCCGGTCCAGATATTCGCCAAAGGTTTCGCGGCTAAAATACCATTTAATATATTTCATGCCGTATTTGTACCACAAAAAGGGGTTAAATTCACTTCCTATCGTCAAATCTTTGCATATAACCAACCAAAAAAGCAATGTCAACTTCATCCCAATCTACCTCCCGCCATTAACAAGGGCCTCCTTCATGCCTACAATCAGGCAGTGACTTGTATATTTTTTGGTAGGCTAACTCATAACACTTTGCCGATGTAAGCCTACCGTCTCCGGCAAAGAACCCGACCAATTCACTCATTTTAGATTTCATTCCATCCCTGCCATGCCATACCCGGGCAGCACAGAATTCTGTATCTCGCATTGCAATTCGTTTGCAGCCTTCAGCTTCTTTTAACAACTCCGCCAGTTTGGGCTCAATCTTGACCATTTCCTCCCAAGTGGGGTCCGTGGTTATCACCGGCAGGACTTCGATATCTTCCACATCCGCCAATCTTGTTAACCCATTAATCATTATTTGCACCTCCTGTTTTTATTTTAAATCCGTTCAACACTTCATCAGACGTATAGTCACCTATCTTCATAAGGCACTCATTGAGTCCGTTCAATATTTTTTGAAATTCAGGCAGCCAGTTTTCGCGCTTTCCAAGGAGTATGTCTGGGTTGTCCAGGTACCCCTCAGCTTTTTTCTCACGTGCCAATAGCTCGTTGTAATCTCGCTTTACATCGTTCAAAATGGGCATTCCTCCTGACATACTTGCTGATCATACCATGGCTTTTCATCACCAAAATATTTCTCCCAGCCATATTCAATTTTCCTCAACCCAGGCTCTTGTCTATTTTCTTCCCTCAAACGCTTTGATGCCTTTTCAAAAAACAGTTTAAGTTCCAGATACTCACCCTCGCCTCTGTCTTTCAATAGGCGTAATATAGCATCATGTCCGATTGTAGCATCATATACTTTCTCAATAGCAAGGACAATGTCCGCCTTGTTAGGAATATTATTAGAACCTGAGATATCTTCTTTTTCAAGCTTTTGTCCTTTGGTTTTGGCCTTATTTGGGTGAGCAACCAGTATGACATGTACTCGGTATGCTTCCGCAAACAGTTTACACCGTTGGACAAAATTACTCTGATCCGCATTAAGACTGTCGGGCGTATCCTCTAGGGCAGACATTAAGTTGTCGATTATAAACAACCGGCAACCGTACCTTTTTGCCGCCACAGACATGACCTCGAATAAGTCATTTGTATTTTCCCGGACATTTGAGACGGTTTTATCAAAGGTATAAAACATCCGGGACATCCATTTTTGTAAAGCTGGCAAAGCTTCGGGCCCGATATCTAACCTTTTTTTATATTTTGTTTTTACCCATATTAAGTGTTGCATTTTATCGCCTATTGCTTGACGATATAGCCAGTTTAAAATTTTTTGAGGGCTCATTTCACCGCTATACAGAAATACTGGGATATGGTTATCGATGCAGTTACATATAACCTGGGACATCATTGTGCTTTTACCTTCGCCGTTGCGGCCAAACAAGATTGACAATTCTTCCGGTTGCAAGTCATCAATAACACTATCTAAGCCGTAGAGTCCTGTGGGTATACCCTCATCAACCCTGTCTTTTAGGCTTATATACTTCACCCGAGACATATCCATGAGTCCAGCAGGAGTTTGCTGAATGGCGTTATCTATGAATTGTATTACAGCCTCTCCACCATCTTTACAAAGCACTTCATTTGCGTCCTTGTAGTTGTGAACTATTATTTTAGTACGATACTTGCCCAGTCTGGTTTGAAGTGTTAGCGCCATTCTTTGGCCGGAATCGTCATTGTCCGCCCAAACTATAATGTCTTGTACCTGCTGCAACCAGTTCCAACAATTGTCTATCCAGGCAAAGTTATTGGAGCCCGACGGAACAGATACCACATTCTTGTAACCGGCCTCCCAAACAGACATAGCATCTATTTGGCCCTCAGTGACCACTACGGGCTGTGCAACATCAATACCCAACATACCCCACAAAATAGGCATTGTACCTGGTTCACAGCCACCCTTGGCACCATTTGGCTTTATCTCCCGGTAAGATATAAAGGGGAGATTATTATTTTGATCAAAATACTGAAACACAAAACATGGCCTACCATTCCACACCCTTTGTTTTACCTGCCAGTCTCTTAGTGTTTGTGCCGATATTTTGCGGCTTTGCATATACCTAATAGCTTCCGGGGTTAACTCATCAGTTTTAATAACCGGTTTTCTGAACTCCCGGACCTGGTTGTGTACTGTCAATTCAACCGTCCCCCCCGTCATCCCGGCGACTTCCCGCACGGCGTCAACAAAACTCATGTGCTTAAATTCGGTCATATACCGGTAAATATCCATGGTTTCACTGCACCCAAAACACTTCCAAAACAGGCCGTCAGTATGCCATTTAAAACTTGGTGTTTTCTCTTTATGGAATGGGCAACAGGCTTCATTTCTTGCCGGACTGTACTTGTCCAGCCCCATCCCATATGCGATTATATCCTTGGCTCTGCCTCCTAATCGCTGTTTAAATTCTTTGGCGTCCATAATTCCTCCCGTAACTTTAATATTCCAGGGTCCGGCAATCTTTCTTGTGGGCCATTACCTGGACCTGCCCTTACTGCCTGTAATGAGAGAGTATCAAACTTTTCCCGCAATTTTTTGGCACTTAAAATGTTGCTCATCCAAAAGGCATCACTTTGGCAGAAATTAATTACAAGGGATATTTCCTCCGGGGTCCTGTTATCAATCCGGATCATACGGTCTATTTCTACCGCCCATGGTTGTAAGTTGGTAGGTGTCTTTGCTTTTGGGTTGTTGTTCAAAATTTTTTGTTTTAACTTATCCGCCAGAATCATTGGAACAGAATCATCGGCAAACTGTTTTGACGATAATATATTATCTTTATTTACTTGTTTACTTTGTTTACCTTGTTGGTTAGTGGTTGGCTGCTGGTTGGCTGCTGGTTGGCTGCTGGTTGGCTGCTGGTTTTCCTGCTGGTTGTTATTATCTTCTAATCCTTGATTCTCTAAGTCTCCCCGATGGTTTTTCTGCTGGTTATATTTTTCGAAATTTGTGATAAAGTAGATAGTAAACTTGGAATATTTCCGACTAACCCTTATCATATCTTCGTCCCGGAGATTTCTTATCAGCGTTCTTAATTTTTGTTCACCGATGTTAAGCCTGCGGCTCCAACTCGTGCGTCCAAAAATAAACTCTGCATAGTTTAACGTGTAAACTATACCTTCGTAAACCTCTGTTACAGGATCAATATGGTATCTCGCCCTTGCCAGTATTTCAACCCACGCCTTTAGAAGATCCGCATCCTTGTAAATCCAATGGTTTATAATTTTTCTGTGCAGAGGTATCCAACCGTTCAAATTCTTCACCTACGCTTGTATCGAGTTTTTGTCTAACCTAGAAAAGGGCACAATGGCCCCTTCCTTTATTCGCTGTTCATTATCTTGCTTAACTCTAGGCCGTCCGCTAACCCCTTGCCGTAAGCATCTACCCGGTCGTACCAATCAAGTTCGCCCCCAATATGCTCCAACTCGGCAACTAATTTCTTGCCTTCCTCGGGCAGTTTCTCACTGATGATGTCAAATATTTCGCCTTCTCTGTCTGCCAATTTTATGGCTACCAATTTATCCTTCTCCGGGAGGTTAGTTGTGGACAATCTCTCTTGTAAGTAATAATCTATATTCATTACACGACCTCCAAAAGTTCTTTCAGTTTAAATCCATCTTTAAGCCCCGCTTCATAGGCCCAATTCATAACCACAGCTGATTGGTTACCCTCTAAGTCACTTAATTCTCTTAAAAGCTTTTTCCCTTTTTCGTCCAGTTGGGTTGCTATTTCTTTTTCAATTGCCTCTATTTTGTCACTGTTTTCGTCATATTCCGGACCCGTGGCTCCGTATGTGGCATCACACCGGCTCCCACGGAAATTTCTGAAATCATCTTCTAACGTGCGCATTCTTTTTGTGTTATCCATTTAAAATTTCCCCCCTATAATTGATTTTTTGCCCCAGAAAGGTTATAATAGTTAAAACCGATTACCTTCCTTCGTGGGGTGTGGGTGTGAGTGGTAACCTGGCTGTGCAAGCTTAGGGGTTACCACTTTTTGTTTTTAAATATCGCATTATAACCCCCCTTTTATTCCCCTCGGCGAAATCCGCTTCTTTTTCTATAAGTGGACCGGCCCTATATGTTTTTTTTCAATCTCCGCATAACAACACTTGGCGCGTCCATCTGTGCTTGATAAGAGATTAAACGGACATTCCTTTTGTAATCCGCATTCATCCCGTTCTTTTTTAACTCTTTTAAGATAGTTAGCACTCCCAGGGCTGCTTCGGATATATCGGTTGCGCGTGGATATACAAAATAACTTTCTGCAGCATACATAACAACTGCATACGGTGAAAATGGATTTACTTCATCGACCGGGAAAGAAAATATCGTTCCACCCAGGCTCTCCCTGATCTGCTTTGCTTTTGATATAAGTTGATCCTTAGTCACATCCAATGATTCGCTCCTCCTTTATTGGTGACCTCAATTAAACTGACCCCAGCTAAAGGTATCCCCAACTTACGGATACCTTTGCTTCACTTTCGGACAACTCGCACCGTCCCCGTGGTCCGGTGCACGACAAGCATTTCCCGAGATAAATTTTTTGCAACAAACCAGTTATCTGGAATTAATCCTCGCTGCTTGAGAAGAACTTTTTGGTTCACGGTCGGGCGTTTACCGTTTTTCATTTGTTCGCCTCGCTTTTCAAAATATCTTCGACTACCAGCCCCGCCCACATATTGATGAGCCTCTGGGGCTCAGGATGCGGGATTGTTTTGACTGTGACATTGATATTGGGTGCCATCAGGATTTCTCCTTTCTGTGATTTTAATAATTTGCGTATAATAAATAGCATTTTGGGGAAATCTGATGCTACGCAGTATTTAAAATACGCTCTGGTTTGAAAAAAAATAATGGTTGACGGGCATAGACATAATACGGTATTATATAATTATCGTATTGACAATACCGTTTAACAGTTTACAATATCCCTAAATAAAGCCTCTGGAGTGGCTTTATAGAAGGCACAAATTTTAAACATCAGTTTTGAACTTGGATTGACACGACCATATTCTAAGCTACGAACATGATCAATATGAATTCCTATTTTTTCAGCGACCTGGCCTTGGGTAAGATCAAGGGATAACCTCGCTTTCTTCAAGTTTTCTCTTTTCATGTCTTCACCTCCAATTACAAGTATAGACCGTATTTAAAATACAGTCAAGAACAATTTTAGTATTTTTAATACTCTTTTAAGGGGGAGCCGTAATGACGCTTGGTTCAAGGATAAGGTGTCTGCGATTAAAATCTAAACTAACACAAAAAGACATAGCCGAAAAGCTAAATATGGGCAGTTCTAATTTTGGCCACATTGAAAATGATAGAGTGACACCTTCTAGTTCAGATTTACAAAAATTAGCAGGTATTCTGGGAACCTCTACTGATTATTTGCTTGGGCGGATTGATAATTTTACAGAAGGACCGGACACCAACCCGGACATAAGAATGATTGCAAGATCCGGATTATCAAATGAACAATCTGCTGAATTATTAAGATTAGCGGAGGCACTGTTTCCAAATGCATTTAAAAAAGATTCCAAATGACCCCCGATATAGAAGGGCCCGTAATATGGCATATACATTTATCGTTGAGCAGAGAATAGCTTCTTTGCCCGTTGACCCATTTAAGTTGGTCGCAAAAAACGGCTGGAGCATAAAAACTGTGACACAGATTTTCGAGGAACATGGTTTATCTATTTCAACAATAAAAGACGGAATAACCATGTACAGCAATGGTCATGTTGATACCTACGACTACCATATAATTTATAATGAAAAGGTCAGAAGTGACGGACGAATACGCTGGACCATAATGCACGAGATCGGGCATATAGTGTTAAGACATTTTGAGGACTTTCCAGGAGTACGTTTTTCGCGTGGAGGCATCACAGGCGAAGAATATGACGTGCTGGAAAAGGAAGCTGAAATCTTTGCAGCTTGTGTACTGGCCCCTCCAATAGTTTTGTATGAATTAAAAGTGGAATCTGCCTCCCAAATTCAAAACATCTGCAAAATATCAAGATTGGCTTCGGAAAACAGGTTTAATTATCAAAGCAAATGGAACCAAAGACCGTATATAGATATTTTTTCGGCAAAAGTATCTTTAAGTTTCCGTAACTTTGTTCATAGAAAACAATGCCTAAATTGTGGTCATGGTTTTGTTTCCATGGAAGCGGTTTTTTGTCCAATATGCGGTAATAAAGTTAGGCGGGGGGAAGGAACAATGATTTATGAAGGATATGATTTAGACGAGAATGGGCGACCGGACATTTGTCCTGTATGCGAAAATGAGGAACTTGGCAAAGAAGATAACCACTGTAAAATATGTGGTACATCACTTGTTAATAAATGTACCGGCAGCGGGTATGATGGCGACTCAGGGGAGTTGTGGGAGTGTGAGACAATAGCATCCGGAAATGCAAGATACTGTATTAAGTGTGGCGAGAAAACCACATACTTTAAAAATAGTTTACTAGCATCATGGGGAGACGAACGCGACCGGAGACAGGAATAAGGGCGAAAGTAAAAGACTTATCTTTTTAGAGTGAGGTTTTGAACATGACCGAATCTATCCGCGCCGTCAATTATGCCCGGTATTCCTCCGACAATCAACGGGAGGAATCTGCGACAGCTCAGTTACGTGCCGGAAATGCCTATATAAAACGCAAACAATATATACATGTCGGGGATTATGTCGATGAAGAATTAACCGGACGGAATGACCGCAGAGACGATTTTCAGCGCATGATCAAAGATGCCAAACAGGGACTTTTCGATGTAATTGTTATTCATAAGGTTAACCGTTTTGCTCGTAACAGGTATGACGCGATAGTATACAAACGCGAACTAAAGCGCAACGGTGTCCGTGTTGAAAGTGTACTGGAAAATTTGGACCCGGACGCGCCGGAAACTGTGCTGATGGAATCTTTGCTCGAAGGTCTTGCCGAATATTACAGCTTGGACCTTGCGCGGGAAGTCATGAAAGGTATGCATGAGAACGCGGAACAAGGTATACATACCGGTGGCCGGCCTCCGTATGGATTCAAAATTAGCCCGACAACAAGAAAACTAGAAGTGGATGAGGAAAAAGCCCGGGCAGTACAGATATATTTTGAATCTATCAAGAAAAAAATTCCTCTTGAGGTTATTGCAAATACTTTAAATGACCTAGGTTATCGCACCCAATCCGGACTCAAATTCACTAAAACCAGCTTTGACGGTTGGGCCTGTAATCGGAAATACATAGGGGATTATGTTTGGAACGTCTCTAGCACTATAGATATAGATGGGCGCCGGAATACTCATAAGAAAAAACCAAAGGAAGAACATGTTGTCCACAAGGGGATTTTACCCAAAATTATTGAACCTGAACTTTTTTGGGAGGTTAACGGAATGATGAATGAACGGAAACATCGACCCGGAACGATGAAAGCAAGGGTAAATTATTTACTGTCTGGAAAGATTCTTTGCGGGGCCTGCGGGGCTGCCTACAACGGAAACTCGTACCGTAACACTAAAAGTAAGGACAAGCCCCTTTTGAGTTATTATAAATGCTCGGCAAAATGCGGAAATACGAATGTACGCAAAGAAGATATTGAAAAAATTGCGATTGAACAATTAATTGATTATTGCTTTTCCGAAGAAAGTGCAATGCAGATTGTAGCAAGGGTTAAAGAATTGTACCAGGAACACAGGAAATCAACTAAAAATGATATAGACCCTATACGGAGCGAAATCAAAGAATTAGGCACTTCTATTGAAAACTGGATTACAGCTCTCGGGAAGGGCATTAAAGGCTTGGATGAACGGATTATAGAGGCTCAGAATCGAAAAGAGTTGCTTACTGAAGAATTGAGACGCATTGAGATTGTGCAGAAGAAAATAGGAATTGACGATCAAATGATTTTAACTCTCCTGGAACAAAAAAAGAACCTGCTTCTCTCCGGCAATGAAGACGAAAAGAAACAGATTCTTCAAGAGTATGTTGACCGTATTATCATCCAACCATCTAGGGATATTAACAATTTTGACGTTGAAGTGACATACAGGGTTTTCAATGGTGGAGGTGAACTTACACTCTTTAAAACCCTGTGCGTGACATATGGGCAGAACCCAAGTTGGGGGATGGATAACCGGTTAACTAATAGTAGATTGGTTAGGCAGGAAAATAATGGTTTGTGTCGAAATGAATAAAAAAATATTTTAGGGGATGTTATGTTTGGGAGATGTTATGGGACTTTTTATATATGGCGTTTTGGGTATGGTATTATTTGGATTTTTTATTTCTTTAACGTGGGAGTGGTCTGGGAAGTCCAAGGAGAAGGGATCTCTTTGGGGTAGTTTCTGGTTATCTTTTGTTGGAGGAATCTTGGGGTTTTATGAGTTAACCTGGGAAAAATTTTTAGGTTATTGGTTTGGAATATTTATTGTTGTTGCAATGATCAATATATATACTAAAATGGCCATGGCAGAAAGACAAGGAAATCTAGCGAAAGATAAAACAGATTACTACATGCTTACATGTCAAAAAAACTTGAACAAACAAGAAAAGAAGCGATTAGACTATTTAGAGAAAAAAATGAAGAAGTTAGGTTTTGGCGCGAGTGAAAAAGAATAAATCGAAGTATCCCAACCAACTTGTGCAACTCCACAAAATGGTCGGATTTCAAATCCGAGCTTACCAAACTCTTTTAGTCATCTTCAAGTGATCACGAGGCTTCGTACCATTTCGTTGACATCACCGATATGATAAATATTGGCGGTGCAAAATTGTACCACCAAACTGGTCAGCGCTGACCAGTTTGAAAAGTCCCTCGCGTACTCGGAAGGTGATTGTCCAACAGTTGGACAAACGAGCTTCCCGAAGACACGAAAACGTTTTCGCACACGTGGAGGTGGGGAGTTTAATTGTCCAACAGTTGGACGATTAAGGACTCGGATAATTCTACGAGTCAGTAGCAAATACGCTGAACCGGTATGAAGAAACCACAAAATTGTGTTTTCTAAAGAATCTTGGTAAGGTTTTTAGCCCCACAAACCCATTATTTTACCCCAAAATCACCGAATCAATTCTAAGGCCTCTATTTTGCCCTGTGTTGAGGTCACCCCCATTATTAGTATATTGACCTTCGCAATACCCCGCTCTCAGCAGGAAATAATACCCTCGCAATCGGAGACATGCATTTCGTGGCGCTGCCTTTTAAAACTTTGCTATTGCTATTAACATATTAATATATCGATGTCCGACATATGTAAGACATTTTAGGGCAAAAAGAAAACTCCCGTGTCAAGGGAGTTGCGTTCATTAGAACAAGGACAGGGATTTGCACCCTGCATACAACCTTGCAGCTCCTAAGGTTTTTACACCGTAGAGTGTTGCTCACTGATAAGCGTCTACCTATCCCGCCCCCTCGTTCCTGCTTTGTTTATTATACCACATGGCCAATAAAAAATCTAGCAACATCAACGGTTTAAGCCAACTTATTATGCAAAAATGGCTGATTGATGGCCAGGGGTAAAAATAAAAAGACCCCCGAGAAGGAGGTCTAAAATTCAAGAATAAGGTGAGTTGGTTTTGTATCTTCTCGTGGTCTTTTACATTCCCCAACCTTTTACCGCCACGCCGCCACCTTATCCCACATGGGGGTTTTGACGCGCTTCGTCAAAACTTTCTTCTTTTAATTTTGCTAATTCCACCATTGGAGAAAACAATTCGTGCTAGTTGGCGCCAGCATTTGTACAGACCGAAGTTATCTCGCGGTCGAGAAACCAGTGCTTAGAACATTTATATTATACCATACCGCAAGAAAAATAAAAAGCCCCCAATTAAGGGGGCAATAAAGGGGAGTGAGAATGAGTTATTTAAACAATTCTGCTGTATTCTTTAATAAGCAAGTTAAATCGTCAGACATATTAAAGCGCTCTTTATTAATGTCGATACTCCGCATGATATCACCAATTATGGTTTATCCATTGTACTTCTGTTAGCAAGTAAAAGGGGAGGGAGTTCTATTCAACAGGGGATTTTACAAATAAACCCAGAAACGCACCGATAAATAAGCCGGCTGTGGTTTTAAAGTAATCTGCATAAGCAGGAACAAAGGCCACGCCAGCCAATGCAACAATAGTAAGTATGAACAACATATACGGTATGTGCTTTTTATCCATTATTTTCGCCTCCTTCTATATTTTTGCAGTTTATCAGGTTCCCAAAACCTACCTTGGCACTTGTCAAATTCCAATAAGCATCTTACTCGCCGGTCGCAGTTTAGGCAGTTATTTCCGTCCATCGTAGTCCTCGCATATCCTCATGGGCGGGTCGGCGTGACAGTCATTGTAGAACGGGCAACCTTCACAGCTATTCAATGTAAACTGCTCTTTCATTTTCTACCCACCTCGCTGATTTACCTAATGCTTCAGCCACCGCCCGGACCGGTGCATAAGTCACGTTTTCAATTAATTTGCCAGGGAATTGTTTGTCGCCGACAATAATCGTTACTGCGTTTGGGTCAGTATATTTTAAAGCCATAATCAGCCTGTCCCAAGGGAAATAATTGCCAGGACATTTTTTGTAGGTAGCAAAGTATCTGTGGGGCAACATGTTGGAAATAGGGATAGAGTATTTTGATTGCAGGTATTTAATTAACTCCCGTAGCGCATTAAACTGAGAAAACGGCATTATTTTGTCTGTCTGTTTTTCGTAATCTTCATAACACCCTTCTGCGCATATCCCTATTGACTTGGCGTTCATTCCTTTTTCTTTACAGTGGGCGCCGGACCGCCCTTCGTCTCGACCTTTATAAATCTTGCCGTCTTTTGCAACAAAAAAATGGTACCCGCAACCGTTCATCTTCCGGTCTAAGTGCCATTGGTGGATATCTTGGATAGTACAGGACTTCTTTAAAGCGTGGTGGATAATTATATAGTCTGGTTTGTTGGGGTAAGCCTTGCCACTTATGACTAATTTGGGGTCAATAATTTGCATACTTTTCTCCTTTCTTAACATTGCAAGTAATAGGTACTTATTTGTGATTCCAATTTAACCACCTACCAGGTTGATAACGCCCAGGACAAGCGATACCAGTATCCCGATAGTTACCAATAGGTTGGAAATGTTAAATTTCTTATTTGCAGATTGTTCTGTTTTGCATTTTTCACATTCGGCCTTAGGTAGATAGTGTTTTGCTAAGTCAATCTCAATCCCTGAAATCTTTTCGATAATCTCTACTTTCATCGTATTTAGTGCGTTTTCCAGCCTTTGGACATCATTTTCGACCACTGCCATCATCTCACTTCCGATTTACTTTCTTTGGACTTTCGGTGGCGCAAGCAAAGACCTCAAAAACTTTTCCCTAGCTTTTTCGTGGACTCCAGTTAGTGTGTCTTGGAGCACTTTGGCCTGCTTCTCGGGATCATCCTTTCTAAAAGTAGGATTGTTAGCGTATTTGCTAAACCTTTCAAGAGTAAGTAACCCCACATATTTCTTGTATTCGGTCAATTGCTTCGGAGACAGTTTAATTGATTGGCTCTTATATTGGATGGTTCCCTTAACCACCCTTGGGAACTGAATCTTTTCGCCTGACTTTTCATAAATATCCAGGATCATCTTTTCTACAGGTTTGGGGTTATAGGTTGTTGTACGCCCTGGGTTTAGCATTACATTGTAAATGCTGTTTTCGCCCTGGAAGGCTTTGATTTCTTGACCAAGCGAACTAATTTTAGGCTGCAGGGTTTTACTCAAATATGGGATCCTGGATTTTAGTACATTCCCGGTTTGTTTTAACAGACTCGGGTCGTAGGTTTCCCTCACTGTCGGGTCAACCAACTGAGCCACCTGTTTCCCAACTGTCGGAGTTAATTGGGTTGTTGATCCGAGCATGGCTGACGCTATCCCAGCGGCGGGGGAATACCCGCTCATCATCCGGTTAACGCCCTGCATAAAGGACATCTTAAACAACGTGTTCACGCCGCCGGCAAGACCTGTCAAGATTGCTCTGGTAGCGTCCTTTTCGTTTTTATAGGCCAAATACATGTCAATCCCTACGGCTAACGGCATACTAATAGGTTGCATCCAATCAAAGGTGTAATACTTGCCGCCTACCTTAAACGCATACGGATTTTTGCCCATGTCCTTTTCCAGTGCCGCCACATCTACATCTTTATTAGGTCTGCCAGTAACTAAACCTTCTTTGGCCAATTTCATGCCTAATAAAAATAAGCCTGTACCTGTGATGGTGCGGCCTATCGCGTCGGTGAATGCTTTTTGGTTGAATGTTCCTTTCTTGATATTTATTAGTTGGGCTATTACCTTGTTTACCCCTATTGGGCTGTAGTCTATTGCTTTTTCAAATATGTTTGCAGGAGTTTCTGTAAATGGCATTACGAGATTCCCAAGACCAAATTCCTCCGATCCCAGACCTGTCATTCCTTCCCCAAGCTGGTTAATACTTGTACGCATATTGTTAGCAGCTTTTGCTGTAACACTTTTACCCTGGAAAGTCCTGTCTAAGGCATAATTGGTTGCTTCCTCCATCATCTCTAGCGTCGGCTTGTCAGTCTTGGCTATCTGCATCAATTCGTCTAATCTACTGTTGTAGGCACCTTGATAGAATGGACGGTCACCTAGATATAGACCTTTTTTGGTCATTACGTCGAGGAAGTTGAGGACTTTATTCTTAAATATCCTACTCTGGGATGCCTCAAACTGTCCTCTGGTGGGGTTAGTGTCTACTCCATACCAGATGTCTTTGCCCCACTCACCAAGCCCTTGTGCCCCGCCACTTATTTGTTTACCTACCTTCCTGACCGGCGACAATAACGTTTTTCTTTGCCCGGTAAATTTCGATACAGCCATATCCGCTAAAGCACTTGGAATATCTTTAATATTTTCTGCTGCGCCTAATACTAAGTTGCCGATAGGGTTCCTGGTAAGTAAGGTTGTAGGGTTTAATAACATCAAGAATCTAGATACACCTTTAAATTTTTCTGCCATACTGGCCGGAATTTTATTGGCAATTAACTGATTAACTTTAGATATTTCAACTTTCTGCAAATACCCTTTTGGCATAGAGAGAGCTTTGTTCATAGTGTTTACAATAAACTCTGCTTCTCCCTTTGTTAGATTGGGTATGCCCAGTCTTTCACCTACCAGGTCTTTGTATGCCGTATGGTCAAAAGCCCCCAGGTTGCTGAGTTCGACTATCTTGTCGATTAAGGTTTTCGGTGTGGCTTTTACTCCTGTCCTGGTCTTAAATATTTGTCTTAATACTTGTTCTTTTTTCGCTTTTGTCAGGTCTTTCATCCTATTGCGAATATACTTTTCAAGAATCTCCGCTTCTTTGCCGCTTAAACCCGCTTCCTTAACTAACTTATCGACCAATTGGGTTCTTAGCTTACTATTAACAGAGTAGTGCTGCCTTACAATATCGGCAAGATTTGCCCCCGATTTCTTTAGTTGTTGCCCTACCTCTTTGTTCAAATACTTCTCGGGGAATGTCCTATTAATAGGTTTGTTAAAGTAGGCTTCGAGAGCGTCCAATGCTTCGGGGTTACCGGCATATTTCTTATCAACAATTTCCTTGGCCTTTTTCCACACTTCCCTGTATTTTGCCCTGTCTTTGATTGCTTCGGAAATAAAGTTAAGAGCATTATTGGACTTAGGACGTTCCGGCAACGGTGATTCTTGAGCCACCTTAAACAGAGTATTCACCATATCCTTAACCGGATCAGGTTCCCTGCTTTTGAGTTTAACCGATGAAATAACCTTAGAGGCTAATTGGTTTTCGGGAGAAATTGGTTTTCTGACCTTCTTCGCCATTCCCTCTACTTCTTTGGCAACCTTTTCAATCGCTTCCTTGTTGATTTGGTCCAAAGTATCTTTGACCTGTTTGGTTTTAGTCTCTAACTCCCCCATCAACTTAGGATTAGTTTTGCCAATCTCTGTACGAACTTTTCCAACCGTCCTCTGGGCCTCCATTAACATCCCTTCAGCAGACAGTCTTTTAAATATAGAAGCGGCTTGAACTGTCTGCCCGGCCTGTTTTAGTTTACGGGCAAGTTGCTCAGAAAGAGTATAAGCTTCATCAATATTCCCTTTTTTAATCGCATCAACTATTAGTATCTGTCCTAATGCGGTATCATCTGCACTGTCAGCTATGGGTTTGGCCATCCAATCGGTCTTGACCTGCTCCGGGTTGGATTCAAAATAAGTTGCATTTTTGTCCCATGTTTCCGGATTGGCAATTGGCTTATATGTAGGCATATTCTCTCTAAAGCCTTGTTTCAGTTCTTCGGGTGCTACCTCAGAGTTCAGAACAGAATTTTCTATAAACTGGAGGGGCTTTTCTGAGGGTGTTAGGTTTAATTTGCCTTCCGGTGTTTTGGCGGCTGGTTTAACTAATTCATCTAAAGGTATACCGGTGTTACTTTCTGCTATTGATACATACCGCCTACCATCAACACCAATTCCTAAGTCACCCGTAATGTTTACCGGTTGGTCTACTCCTTGGTTTCTCCACGTAGCAGGAGTTCCACCCTTTGGTGTTTCGGGTCTTAATAAATCTTCTGGTTTTAAATCAGGATAATCCTTTAGCACTTCGGGAGGAACAGTCTTGCCTTCGGAGAGGGCTTGCTTGACCAATGCCTTATGTATATTTCCTTGTGTTTCTTCAAATATCTTAGACGGGACAACGCTTATTATTTCGGTAGGATTAAATTCAACTTCTCCACGAGTCGCCACTTCTTGATTTTTGGTAGGTTTTCCTCGATATACTGCTACATTTTCATTAGACCATCCCTCATGAGTCATCCATTCGTAGAGTCTACTGGAGTTTTTCCCACTTACTCCACTTACTCCAGTGTGGAAAGTAGGCAATCCTGTTTCGATACCGGTGTTCCCTCCAGGGGTGCTAACTCTTCCTTTTATATCTTTTTCAGGAGTGCGTACCGTTCTGATAAATATATCATCTTTTGTAATTATATTATTATAATCATTTTTTGTCATCTGCCACGGTTCTTTCACCACTTCGGCAGGTTTCCTTTGAAGCAATTTGCCTTGTGTTTCGGATTTTAACAAGCCTTCTGGTTTTGTGCTGGTTTGAACATATGGCAATTCAGGTTTTACAACTTCTAATGTAGGTCTTGGTTTTCTCAATTTGCCTATGCCTTCGCCTATAGCAGAACCACCGCCACCTAATACCCCACCGCCTAACATACCTCCTAATGCGGCAGGCAGAACGGGTTGTTTAAGTGCTCTGGCTTCCATTCCTGCGGACGTACCACCTTCTGTTGCGCCTATAGCACCACCCCTAGCGATACGTCCCAAGGCACTGGTTCCGACAGGCAACGCTTTACCTACAATGCCCCCGGCAAGTACACTTAAAGCCGCATTAACCGGGTCGGACGTGCCTTGTAACATAGCACCTGCTATATCTCTGGGTGTGCCTACTACGGGTAATTTAGGACCTTCCCCTATGCCGTAACCAGCCAGAATGTCTTCACCTGTAGGGGCCGTTTCGGGATGTGCATATCCTTCTTTAAATGAACTCCAATCAGTTAGGGATTTCAAGAAACTTAGGTTTTTATTCGCTCTTAGTTTTTGGTCCTCAGCAACACCAGCCCGTAACCCTGCGCCGGTTCTCATGCCAAAGTCTAAGATTTTATCGACCAATCCGAGTTTTTCAGGCTGTTTGGACGGCGTTGTAATTTGTTTGGTTGCAACTGTTGTAGGTTTGATAAGTTTTTTAGGGGTTTCTGCTATCTCTTTAGATAGTTTCAAATATTTGTCAACATAACTACCTTCTGTTTTTTTTGCATCTGGTCTTGATTCTATTTCCTTGGATAATTTCAAATATTTATCAACATATCTTCCCACTATACCATCCCCTTTTAATACCAACCTTTTTTCTGCCAAAACTCAAATGCCTTTTGAGGCGAACCATAACGTTTAAACATGTAGTCAATACCGGCCTCAACTTGTTTTACTGGGTCTGAAGTTTTTTGATATCCATAATTACCCCAGGTTTTGTCAAGAAATTGCAGGAGGCCATAGGCAGTAGACTTGGGGTTTTGTGCTGTCGGATTCCCACTTGATTCTTTATCTATAATCCATGCTATATACGGCTTATGTTCAGCCCCTACACCTTTATTTTTTAATGCCTGGTCAATCCATGAGCCAACGGCACCGGATACCCTTGTGTTGCCCATAGAACGGGATGCAGGGGCATTTACTTTCCCAAGTTTATTAACTGTGATTCTGCGACTCTTAATGCGTTAATTATAACAGGGCCTAGTTTGGGATGTTCTTTCATTATTCCGGGAGTCATATCTGTTATAGTTTGTCCGCTAAAGTTTGGGTCGTTTATCATATCATTTATCTCAGTATTTAGCATCCTTTGGTCATTCTTATTTAATCCATCCTTTGTTATCTCTCCAAATTTGTCTTTTTCTTCACTTAATCCGTTAATATAATCAACTGCCGCTTTTGATGCGGTTTGCTTGCTTTTAATGTTAGTCTCTTGGTTAGATATTCCCTGCGTAATTCCTAGTTTTGCTAACCATTCGGCCATGTCTGAACCACCTGTGTTATTTTTGGCTATCTGTGATTGTATTAATTGACCTTTTAAAGTAGGTTTGTTTTCATACATATCTGTAATAGCAGCAAGTTTCTCTTTTTGCCCATAACTTAAATTTTGATTCATATTTGGCATAGGAGTGTGGAATTGTCCTTCGTCTATCTGAAATCCCTTGCTAGGATCACTACCCCAATGCTCCTTAGGCAGGTCCATCGGATTTCCACCTTCAGCAATATATGCTGCTCTAATCTGATTAGCTCTGGCATTTAATTCAGTCTGTTTATTAGGAGCCATCTGAGCATATCCTTGCCCAACAGATTGAATTGCTTGATTATATGGCCGTACTCTTTGTTGTCTTTGACTATTCACAATATTTTGCACTTGTTGTTCAGGCTGTATATATTGAGGATTGTATTGTCCTTCACCAAGTTTCGCTAAAATTTGAGCTAAATTATCGTCCATTTGTTTTTCCTCCTAACCGTATAAGTATTTATCTGTCTGATTATTTAAACTATCCTGATATCCAATTCCTAGTTTTGCCATATCTACACCTTGCCCCCATGTAAATTGATTTTGCTGAAGAGTTAACTGTTTAATTGTCTCTTTCAATTTATCAATATACTCTTGCTCCATTTTGCCTCTACTACCTTCAGTATCTGCAAGAAATGAGTTTAATTCATTTTGAATATTGGCAAGGTCATTTGAATAGCCAATTAATTTTGCAGATTTCTCGTTGTTAATTCTTTGTTCTTCTGCTAAAATCGGTGCAGACATTTGAGCCGTATTATATTCAACCAACCCTGTTCTGCCCATATTTCTCGATATAGCGTTATTTAATGAAGCTCTGCGAATTTCATCTAACCTTGCTTGAGTTTGTTGCTGTGTACCAGAATATGCAGCTTCAGTTGCTAATTTCTGATTCTCATAGGTTGTTCCTGCCCTTGCTAGTTTATTTTTAATTGCCGATAAAGTAGGACTTAACTGTAAATCAATGGAATTTCTAGCTTGATTAAATAATTCTGTTTCAGTAGGTGGAGTATAAGTAGGCATTTTTGCCATTAAATCTGCCAAAAATTGTTGAAATGCGTATCCGGATTGATTTTGTTGATTCTGTTGATTTTGTTGAGCAGGTTGATTTTGTTGAATTGGATTAAATTGATTAATTGGCATTGTTGTATATAGATTACCTGTTGGACCTGGTGCCCCTCCGTAATTGGCGATAGACGGGCCAGATTGGTTTACTTGTCTCGCTATACCACTTAACCTACTCATCCAATCTCCTGCTTCCGCAGTTGGTTTAGTGGCTAAAACACCAGCAGTTCTATCTATTTCCGCTCTTAATGCTACAGGGTCGTTTTTCAATCTATCCAAAGTTTTTTGCCATTCTGGCACCACTGGCATCGTAGTGTAAGTTTGTCCACCTGAACCTCCTGAACTTCCTCCACCACTGCTAGAACCTCCTGAATATCCTGAACTTCCACTGGATGAAGGACTTCCCCCGCCAGAAACAGGATTTCCAGCAGTTATTCCACCAGATCCTCCGTAAGCATCTTTTACCCATTGCGGTGTATCAATTGTGTTAGCCATGTTATAGACCTCCTTTGCTAAATTAAAAAACACCCTATACGGGTGTTTGTTTTTGTTCCAGCTTTTTCATCCTACCTTCAAAAACTACATATTTCTGTTTTAATCCTGCAATCTCCAAATCTTTTTCAACTAATCTCTTTTTCAGGTTTGGGACTATCTGAGATTCCGGCTCGGCATCATGTAAGCAATGATTAATACATTCTGTCCGGCTAGCATATTTAACTCCCTTTGTCTTTTGGATATGTAGGGGATCGTGAGTCAATACTTCTACCGTATAGGGAATATTAAGTTGTTTCAGAATATCCTCTGCTGCTGCCAGGTTGTCGTGTGGGCAGAGGATTATGCCTTCTTTTTCGCATTGAAAAGGGAGCCTGTCTCTGTATCCCGAAGGGTCGCACTTCATAAGGTGTGTGGCAAATATTGTACGCCCATCATTTACGCTTATGTACATCTAACCATCTCCTATTACTTCCCTGATTTGGTTTGCCCATACATGAGCCGCCTTCGCTCCGGTATAATCACCATTAGCCGTTTTTTGTGCTTCGATTTGTTTTGCTCTGGTGATTTCTGCTTTTGCTAAGTAAGGATAAATTTTATAAAATTCTAAGCGTTCTTGCCATGTTATTTTTTCAAATATTTTATTAATTATCCAATATTTTTCTTTATCTCCAGGTAAATCATATGTTGGTCTATACTGTGGTGTTCTGGCAGTATCTGAACCAAAAAGTATCCGAAAATCTTCCGCATACAATTCTTGAATAGCATCATATGCCGCTTTATGTTCCTTTTGGTCATCTCGGAACATTTCATATTCAAGAATACTTTCATAATCTAAATATTTTTCCTTAATTGCATGACCAATTTCATGTGCTACGCTATGTTCTAAATTTCCATTTTCATTTATATACTTGGAAGAAAAAATATAAATATTATTATTTTCGACGGTGCCGAAAAGGTCTGTTCCCCATATGACACTATAATAAGACTTTTTAACAAGATAAATATTACAATCAAGTTCTTTTACAATGGGGAGTTTTTCTTCAAGTGAATAAACTTCATCAAGAACATTTTGCATAGAGATATTGGTTTGCGGAGGCTTTACTGTATTCCATTCATTTTTTAAATGTTGAGGTACATCATCTATTTCTTGTGTTTGCACTTCGGCAGAAACGGGTAATGCGAATAGGAATAGACACAGAGTTAAGGCAAGGATTTTTTTAAACATATAAATCAACTCCTTACCTTATTATACCATTATTTTGCTCTTACAACAATTAAATTCTGTTCCCTGCGGCAGTTACCGTTCCTGTTCCGGCATCTAACAAACTTGCAGTCTTACCGCCCGTAATTAAATCATTGTTCGTGATTACGTTGGTATCACATGTACTATTTGCAATTTTTATTCCATATGCAGGTTGTTTAACACCTGACCCTCGGCGGCAAATATTGCTTTGAATACTATTTCTGTCGCAATTCGTGTCTATAGTTATATTACTGTAAACCGCATCAGTTAATTGACTGTTTTCGTTAACGATATTTCCAATAACATTATTGTCATGACTTTGGTCATATAAAAGAATACCGTCCTTTAGGTTGCTTATACAACTATTTCCAGTTATATTATTGTGGCTAGAAATACTAGAATATATACCATACGTTAAATTGTTTTGACATATGTTGTTATTAACTGCGTTTTTGTCTGAATAAGACACTAACAATATTCCTTCCGCTGTATTATTGTTACAGGTATTTCCAGAAATAGTATTACTGTAACAATTAGTATATCCACTTATCCCGTAGCCACCATTATAAGTACAGATGTTTTCGGTTATTTTGTTTCCGCGACAAAGATTTTGCATCCTTATTCCACCCACATCATTATTTGTGCAGATGTTTCTTGTAATTGTAGCATCTGCACAATAGGTATATACTAGTATGCCGTCACCACTAAAGTTTTTAGGCGTAACTCCTTGTATTTCATAATTTGTTGTTCTGACAAGGTATATTCCCGTTTGTGTGCCAGAAATTTTATTCGTTTTGTTTCCGTCCAATATCCCATTTTTAATTTTTATATTTATGTTTCCATTTGTTATGTCTGAATTTGTTATTACAGATAGCGAACTAGCGATACCATCTTTAACTTTTAGAGTCATTGTTCCTAAATCCATGGTTACATTAGACGGCAATATAATACTGTTGTCTACAATTGGAATTCCATCCATCCCATTTATAGACCCACCTGTTGTTGGCAATTCAGAAATTGCCTGATTGAATACTATCTGCGCACTAGTCCAACCACTAGGAATAATATGTGTCGCTCTGGATTTATCCTGAGTAGTATCATTGTCGGCAATCATAAATGAACCTGTTGGTCTAGAAACATGATTTCTCGTTGTCTGCCTTAAAGTACCATCAAAGTCCTGCTTCAACGAGGTATATTCATCCACCACCAAAGGTACACCAGCGGCGTATGCGGTAGCATGGCTTGCCGCAGTCCTAGCCGTAGAGCTGAATCTTGTGTCGTCCATGAGGCCGTTGGCTTGGCCTGTTCCTGCTTGGTCAGAGCCTAAATACATGAATGTCGGTAAAGTACCGGCAGGCTCAGTATAGGCCGTGTCTGCGCCTATCTGTACGCCATTGACACAAGCACGAATCACACTACCGTTTCCAGCAAACATTATTGAGTAGTTAGTGCCAACTGTAATGATAGGGTTTAATGCGGTTGTAAAACCTACCTCAGTTCCACCGGAACAAACAGATATTTGGAATTGCCCTGCTGATGTAGCTATAATTCTGTACCAGTTACTAGCGTCTATATAGCAGTACCATAAATATCTAGTCATTCCTACTATAGAAGGGTTATAAGTGATTTCTACTGTCCAATTATTTTTTGCGAAATTCCCCGATACCGGGACAACCATTGTTTCAGCTACTCTTGTAACTGCGGCAGATGTAGTTTGAATACCACTAGTCGCATATGCTTTCTTTTCCAGTTGTGCTCTCCAAACTATACAGGAACCTGTGGCAGCTACTTCTGCACTTCCCCATGTTGTAGTAATCGCTGGGTAAATATAAAGTCTCACAATATTATTTCCCGTTGCATTATTAGTCCCGGTTATACATAACCGCCAGTAATCCCCAACTGATTTTACTTCGACGATAGGTGTGCCAAAACCAGCCCGGATTATAGTAGCACCTGTTTGCGTATTTATTTGTACGGGGTTAAATATGTTAGTTGTACCCCCCAAAAAATCTAACTGTATTTCCGGGTAACGGGTCGTGTTGGTATCTTTTTTAATATAGACAGAGCCTGTCCATGTCTCTGAATTAGCACATGTACTGGATTGATAAACACTTTCATAAGCGGCAGCATTATCATCCTGAATAGTATCAGCAGTTGTAGTGCCATCAGGTGCAACAGTAGAATTTGGTGTTATAACAGGAGTGTTGCCTTGCAACCAAGCCGCATTGTCAAACTGATCGCTATACAAAAGAGTATTTTGCGAACCTTCCTCCATCATCACCGCTTGTCCGAATCTGCCCGTCTCATATCGTGGTAGATTAGAAAGCACTTGTGTTCCGTCAATCTTATAACGCACGCTACCGGCTTTAAAACCTACTACTTGGGCACCGAGACGTTCGTTTGCTACGACATTATTTACTAAATCAGTGGTGGAGGTTACGGTAGCGACAGGCATACCATTGATTGTGTTTGTTATATCACCGGCAAAGGCTACGTTTGCAGAAGGTCTATATGGATTCTCTGCCGCTAAAGAAGGTTGAATTATGCTTGATTTTAATATCCCTGTAGCGTTAATGTCTTGGTCGACATGTCTGTAAGCCTGAACGCCAAGGGTATAATATTTATCTGCGGCAACGCTAGATATAATAATTGCCCTCTTTTCATAGGACATATAATAAATAGTTTCTTCTGCTGGTGTCGTGCCAAAAGTATACGCAGTGGCAGAGGTTGAAGCCCTCATGTAGACGAAAAACCCATCTATATTGTAAGCATCACCCGTCCCGGTAAATCCCCATTCAAGGGAAATATCACATGAGCCATCCGTGTTTATCGTATGGTCTACGGCTGTACCATCAGCAAGAATAGTCGGATTAGCGGGAACAGTTGCGAGACGGTCATTCCTACCATTGAAGTTGGTCGCTACAGTAGTCACGGTTGCCGCCGTGGTGCCATTGATGTTCCCCGTATAGTTAGGTGTACCACTGGTTACTCCTTGCCAATCAGGGGCAGTAGTAGGGCTCTGGATTGTACCTATTTCAATACCGTTCTCTGTCCTTCTGGCAGATGCTAAACCGAATGAATAAGTATCAGCAGGGTTCACGCCCTCAAGAATGTAGTATGATGCAGAGGCAGTATTTACATTGAAGGATACAGTAGAATCATTTACTGTCGGTGCACCGTCACCCTTTTTCCAGAATAGCATTAGCAAGTCTGCTTGTTTAGCACCTTGTGTGTAAGCCGCCCAATCCAATTTGATGTTTATAGTAGCGTTGGTATTCGTTGTTACTGTTATTCCACTAGGGGTAGGGTTGTTTGTCGGTGCGCCTGCACTACGATAATTAATAGTGCCGTTAAAAGCAGTTGTCCATGAGGCATTATTATCATTGACTATGACATTTAGCGGCATACCGGTGACGTTTTCGTATTTTTGTATTTGATTAAGATAAAACTCCACTTCACCGATATTATCATTTACTTTTAAAGCTAAATCATGGTTATCCTCTTTGCCTGTGTACCGTCTATCTAAGACAATAGGTTTGTATGCCATTATTTGTCACGCCCCCTATTGTGTAACAATTTAAATCCTGATAAAGAACACCCTTGATTAAGAGTATTGTGAGTAAATTTTGGTTGAAATTTTCTATATTTCGCATTGAATTTGTATTTTCTGACATTGTTAAGATCAGATACAGCAACAGGCGAAGAATAGGATCCATAGTCTGTTCTATATTGTAAAGTAGTGTCATTAAGACTATTAGCATCAATTGCAAATATTTTCCTGGACGTTTTCACTTTAACGGTGTCTCCACCATCATAGTTAGCCCCGACATAATAAGCTGTAATTGCTGTACCATAGTCTGAGTAAGTAACATAATTCTGTTCTATCACATACCCATCGGTCGTGTGACCATTATATAATTTTACAGCTGTGCCATTGTCAAATAGAGCCATGCAAGAAGCTACAATCCCATCAAACAACCACCAACTACCAAAATTCAAATCATATACCAATGTCTTGTTCGGAGTTGTGGATGAACCCACAGGAACGTTGAACCACAAATGATTGTACGCTGGGTTGTATCCCGCAACTGAAGTACTCAAATATGCTTTATTGACGGTTGCCCAGGTTTCAGGGATTGTGTTAATAGTCATATTATTAGAGGATAAACCATCAAATTGCATTATTCCATCTTCGTCGATATAATAAAAAAAAGGTTCTCGGACAACTCCTGCCCTTAAACCTGCTGGCCCATGATTGTATTCAGATGTTTCTACTCTAAAATCATCGTAACTTGAACCAAAAAGAGTAAAAATTTTACGTTGCATACAGGCTAACATTCCACGCCTTGTTGACCATAAAGAAATTAATTTGTCTCCGTCTCCACCATCAAATTGCCAAATATTAATAGCAGGCCAAGTTTCAGGTAGAAAGGGACTAGTCCATTTAATTGTTTTATTATCTGAAATACAAAACAGTTGTTCTTTGTGAATAATTGGACATTTACCAGTGGCAGGAGCATTAGCCAAGGCACTTACAGTCGTTCCGTCATATTTCCAGGGAGCCTGTAGGCTATTCATGCTAATTAAAACATCGTTAAATGTAACAAAATCTATTGGTGCTGTTGCATTTAGCCCTGTTTTAATTGCAGCACTAAATGCAGTAGAATCCCAATAGTATACAGAACCATTAGCCGCCGCCATTAATTTTCGTGTTGGGGTGGCCCCATAATAAAATCCATAAAGTCCCTGAAGAGCCCCGCCTAAAGCTACAGAATTTAATTTTGCTTGCCCTGGACGCTTGTCTATTCTATCAATAACAGTACAAATGAAATTCTGTACCTCTACACACTGATTAGCGGCTAATTTCCCACCTACCTTGTTATTCATCCCGCCCTCAAATCTATCCACAGTCCATGGAATCATTTCTAAAACCCCCCATAGGCATCAACAATAGTTTCAGGTTGATTGTTGGGTTTCAATAATTTTCTTAATTTATTAGCCTTGTTGTTTTTATAAGTTTGTTCAAGTGTTCTTTCACTTGGGATATAATCTACGCCCTCTGCGGTAGCGTTGATTGTCTTTATCCTCTGCCACGCGAGATAATCAACTGCTACGATGCCGATATAATCATGCAAAGCTAAAGTGCCCGTGGCCCCCGTCAATGCAATTAATCGCGTGGGAACATACTCATACATTACGGTATAGGTGCCGGCTGCCGGGAATTTAATTTGAGGTGTGCTTCCAAATGTACGAATATTATAACTGCCCGTGTATTCGACCGCGGCCAAGGTGATGTAAGTGTGTTCTTGGCCATCTTCTTTGTATTTATAAATCCGGATAAAATCCGTAGGTAAGTTTGTCCATGTGTCTGCTACTGCCGTTATATTAGTAGAAGTCTTAACAAGCGGCATTTTTTCAACTATTTCGTCCTGAAAATCATTAAGACAGTTCAGGATAAAACTAGTTTCATCAGTTGTAGGAACAGTAGAAATAATAGTATCATCAATCCTCAACTGTGCCTGTTCAGCTAAAACTTGTGCCGTAAAAGACATATGATCACCACCCTATTTAATCTACGACAAATATTAATGCCGCTTTAGAACCGTCATATGTCCCTGCCGACATATCAATGGTAGTACCTTCAATAGTTGCAGGAGTGGCTACAGTTGCGTTATGTGCTGTTATGGTCGTACCAAGAATACCGAAAACCATTTCGGTAGCAACATCAAGAGAAAGAGATAAACCTAATTCTGTGCCTACGCCTATGGTAATATCGTCAGCGGCAGGAACACCTCCAGCATCTATGACCCACCCTGCACCAGTTATAGCAGTTACAGTTTTAAAGGATTTCACACCTGCGACAGTTGAACCAACAACAGGAGTAATAACCTCAGAAATAACAGCATCAGCGTAATTTGTACCTGCCACTGTAATAGTTCCCATTGTATCTGCGGTGCCATCTGCTGTGACCGAAACGGTAATATTTCTTGGAATATCAGGTTGTGCAGCAATAGTATAAGTTCCTACTTTCATATCAGTAACAGTAACAATTCTGTCTACATCGGCAACAACAGGAGCACCAAGATTGTACAGCCTGGATGCGCTCGCAGCCTTGCTCCCGGCTTCGTTTAATTCTGTTGCAGTAGAAGTTAAGGCAACATCTTCATTTATCTTGGGAGCAGTAAGTGTTTTGCCTGTTAAAGTCTGTGTTGCTCCTAAAGTTACAAGCGTGTCACTTGCCACATCAGGGACAGTCATTAATTTGGTTTTTCCTGCATCTTTGTAGAATGTTGATATTACAGGGGTTGTAAGTGTTTTATTGGTTAATGTTTGTGTGTCAGTTAAAGTAACAAGAGCCGCCCCTGCATCATCGTTATTATCAACAACCGTCCATCCACCGTCTACAGGTTGCAAAATCTTTTTATCATTTAAAGCGGTTAATGTTACACTTGCTGCACCGTCTATAGTTTCTGAACCATTAGGATAGATGGTTACTGCATTAGCACTTGAATCTGTCTTTTTTATAGTAACCTCGCTGCCGCTTGCAGTGGCTAATAGAGTTACAGCTATAGCATTGTTGATACAGTTACATTTCACCATCTTATCAGTAGAGTCAAGAGTAACGGCGTTGCTTACGACATTTCTGATTCTCATTATTCAACCCCCTTTGGATGATGTTCTTTGTAGTGCTGAAGCAATTCGCCGTGCTTGTCACATGTAAAGTCACATTTCTTACAATGTTTCTTGTTTTCCGTGTTAGGATCTTCCTGGTCTTTTGTGGTTATTGTTATGGCAGGCATAACATGGGTCTTATCTACCTTGATGCCTACAGGTTCGGCCTTTAATTCCAAGTGGTCAAAAAATCCTTTTGCGCGATTAATGATTTCCGGATCATCGGTAACGAACTCGCCCTTTGTGTCGAACGTAAACATTATTTTCCCTGTTTTCTTACTCTTTATCTCCTTTAACGGTTCTCCGAAAAACTTATACATAACGTCCTCCTTCTACGGGGAAACAGGGGGCCTAAGCCCCCACCCCCATAATCACCTATACGGCGACTTCTTCCCATGTGATAGAATAACCACCCAAGAAGGTAGTCCCTGCCGCTACCCAAGTGGGAACCCACATCATGCCCGGAGGGATAACAATATCCCCGTCGATGTTTTCAATAGATCTCCCGCCCTGCAAGTTAGCTACTGTACCTGCGGTAATAAACAGGTCTGCCGCCCTAATCAGGGTCAATGCTCCGCCGCCGGTTAAAGCCGCCCCTGCTGCACTTGCCATGTAGCCGGCTACAGAAGTGACCGCTGCTCCTGCCAGGTTGTTCGCCACGGGTGTAACTGCTGCGCTTGCTACGGTTGGCGCAGTACCTTTACTGTGGAACACACCCGCTACCGGTGCAGTACCGGAAATGGGCCATACGCCAAACTTCAGCAAAGACAGGTTTTTGCCTGAGTTTGCAGGATTCCACAATGCGAACTGAGTTACAGCTGCCGCGGCTGCGCTGTTGATGTTCCCTGCGTTAACCGTAGTGGTCCATGCAGCCAACACAAGGCTGAATACGTTGCCCCCAACGACTTGCTCGTAATACTTGTCCTGTACGTTTGCGGTTGCTGTCGCGCCGTTTTTAGTGCCCCTTGCGGGGTTAACAGTGCCGTTTGAACCTGTTATCGCCCCGACTCTTATTTCGTTAAGCATTTAATCATCTCCCTTATCTTATTTCGGGTGTTCTGCTTCCTTCTCCGGGAAGCCGCCAATACGTCCCGTCTGACCGATACAGTACGTTTTGGTCAGTGTCAAACCACTTTTGGGATACTGCGGTCACTAACGTCGTATCGGCTAAACGTTCGGCTGTGGTTCCATATATGGTGTGTTCAGCTTCGTTTACAACCATTTATCACACCTCCGATTACAGCAGTTCGATGAATTTCATATATGCCGCATGGTCGGTTAAGAGTTTATCGGTTGCGGCAGGGGTCAGGGTAATGGCAATTGTGCCATCATCTTGTAAGACATTGCCCGTTTCAAGTTCAATCATTTTTTCGGTGTTTTTAACTACCGTTCCGGTAACGGCTTTACCTGCCCAAAAATCACCTGCGGCGATAGAATATGTCATATTTCCGTCTGCGGCGGATCCTGTACCACCGATTATAAGTACAGCTTTAGTCCCTGATACAGTAGGGGTAACGGTAAATACTTCTGCCGTGTTATCAACATCGGCGGTAGCTGCATTTTTGGTAATCGTTGTAATTGTGTTAAAGGCTGCTATTGTAGATTTGGTAATTGTTACACTCATTTTTAATTCACTCTCCTTAATTTAAATAGTGGTAGATGCGGCAGCCTGTGTGGCAGCAATTCTCACGAGCTCTTTCGGCTTAAGAACACGGGCGCCAAAAACATGCAACCCATCGCATTGTCCTGCAAAGGAAGCTGCTACTTCTGGAAGATACCTGGATTTTAGAATTTGTTCTGCGTACACGATTGAGTTGTAGGACCCGGCTAAACACTGGGTAACGTATGAACCTTCTGCGCCTGTGGTGACAAGGTTATTGGACACAAAAAAGTCACAGTCTAAGTGGTTAACCCACGAAACTCCGCTCTTCGTACCAGCAACGCCTTCGAGAATTGAAAATTTAAGACCTGCCAATGTCAACTTCTCCTTATACCAGGGCGGGATAACCATCCAACGTTGACCCGGCTTTACATTGTTCTGCTCAAGCTGTCTGATAACCGTACTAGTAGTGGAAAAAGCGATTGTTTCGCTGACCGTAGCGGTAATAGTCGTACCGGCCCCGGCGTGAAGTCCAAAAATGTACGCATCAGCTGCATTCAGTAACCCATAAGATGCTTCCTCTACACTAGTGCCTTTTACGTCGAGAACGGACTGAAAAGCTTCAATATCATCTACATAGAAAGAGTAGTAGTTAGCTTGGTCTATCAGCAGCGTTACCCCAGCGTCTTTCAGGGTTTCTGGAGTTATGGTTCCGGAATATGCTGAGATTGTCGGACTTGCCAACCCAGGGAAGGTTACTGTATCCCCTTGTTTTTTAATCTGTGAACCGGTGTCAATTGTGCAAATCTTCTTTGCAATAAGGTCATTACGTAATGTCATTAACAACTTTGTGCTAATTAACTTTGGTATTGTGGTTACAATTGCCATTAAAAATCAACTCCTTTTATTTCATTCCTAATGCTTTTTTAATCTCCGGCCACCTGGCTATTCTCTCGTTGTCTGTCATGTTTGCAATTGATTCTTCGGTAAGTGCCACATTTGCAACGGGGCCATTCCCTGTAATACTCCCAGGTGAAGCATTGGCAGTATCTTGATTTACTTGTCCTGCCTGTATTTTTTGTCTTAGTAGCTGCAATTCATGTTGGGCATATTCACCTACAAGACTTTTCCCTTTATAGACTTCATCCCAAACGTTTTTTGGAATATCTTTAGCCTCCACCCCAGGGAAAGCCTTAATAAATGCTATGCCTTCTGCTTCGATCCTTGAATTAACTTGCTGGGCTTGTTGAGTAGCTTGAGCTTGTGCTTTAATTTTTCGTGCTTCAACTAACTCTTGTGCCACCTCGGCAGGAATTTCTTGAGTTCGGGCAATTTCGTCAATTGCCATCTGTTCTTTTTGTTGCTTATCCCACTCAATAAAATCCTCAGCAGTCATTCCGTTATCTTTCGCTAATTGCTCTACATAACTTAATACAGGACTAGTTCTTAGCAGGGTATCTCTGGCCTCTTGTACGGCTTCCTGTTTAACCTTTTCGGTGGCCTCTTTCAGTCTTGCGGCAAAAGCCTTCTCAACAGCCTCATTCACCACGGCGGCGGGTTGTTGTTCTACGCCCGTATCTTCCTGAGCTTGTTGATCCCCTTGGGTCCCCTGGGATTGAATTACTTGTGCTGTTGATTCCTGTGTTGTCTGAACTCCCTGACCCCCTTGAGTTCCTTCGCTTGTCTGTCCGGCGGCGACAGACCCTTCAACGCCCGAACTTACCATTCCATCAGTCATTACAATTAACCCCTTTCATGCCGGCGACGCATGATTATCAACGCCCGAAATTTATTCTTGTTTTCCTAGCTGAAAACGAGTAAAAGAGCATCAAAAAGCACTCGTTAGAGTGCGGTGTTGGCTTATTTGCCTTTTTTCTTTGAACTTTTATTTGGGGTTTTCCCCGTCATGTCAAAATCTTTCATCGGCATCCCGCCAGACATTTTGTGCATACCCATGGGTATTTTGCCTTTTGGCATCATGTTTCCGCTAGATTTACCGCCTTTTGCTGATTTTTTAGGCATTTGTTTCACCACCTTTCCGCCGGCTGAGGTGTTTACTGTGTTGTTGATTGCATAATTAGGTCAATCTGGGCTTGTAAATCTTTTGGATCCATGGCCATCATTTCCTGTATCATTGGTTGTAATTGATCTGGGTCCATCTTGTTAATTGCCTCTTGTATTTGAGGCGGGAGTTGTGCTAAAAAAGCCATCATTTCTTCTTCAGTGGGAGGTTGTGGTTGTCCACCTTGTGGAGGCAACTGTGGCGGCAACTGTGGCGGCAACTGTGGCGGCAACTGCCCTCCCTGCGGTGGTTGTTGTGGCGGTTGCGCAGGGGCTTGAACCTGTTGAAGCTTTTCTTCTTCTTCTTTGATTAACCCCTTTTTGTCCACAATAAACCCTTCAGGCAGCCTCTTGAGATATTGCAGGAAGTTTATCCTATCCTCTTTCAGTAGGTTGTCTAGTGTCTGGATAGAAGTCAACTCCGACCAGAAACTAGAAGGACCGACATCAATCTTTAACTTTAAATTACCATCTTTTAGTCTGCTGTTATCAATTTCAATTACCTTTTGCTTGCCATCTTCTTCAATAGTAACTTTTCTCGATACCTCGTAGTTTGCACTAATCATGTCAAGCCAAATATATCCGATGTCTTCTACAAATTGGTATAGGTTGGCCTTTATTGATTCTAACGGGATTGCTGCCTGTTGTAGTGTGGCGATTATGGCGGAAGTATTGTCAGGTTGATTCTGACCCAGGACAACATCGGAAATACCTAGCAACTCTTTGGTGTACTGAATTGCCATGTCAATTATTTTCAATATTTGTGCGGATTGTTCACCGGCGTTAAGGTATTTGGCCGCTGCATTAACACTACCATTAACCTTAATAATTTCACCAATAGTATTAGTGGGGCTATCAACAATAGCGTTATCATCAATTACAAGTTTGGGGAAAGCTGTTAGCATCAAGTTTAACTCTACCATAGCAAAAGCCTTGTTGATGAAGATTTGGTTTGGTATGATCCCCGTACATACTGCTTGTCCATGGTAGGAATTTTTACGTTCATCCCAATTCATAAAGGCCACGGGGTAACGAGTTGACTTGGTGGTTACTTCTTTTCTGATGGCAGCATATTTTGTTGATTTATTCCATGTGATTGTACCGTTGTCGTTCCTCCACAACTTAACCAGGCACATCGTCTTGCCGTTGTCATTCTGGGCATTGTCTATTTCGACCTTTCCCCTGTCGCCTGATTGATGTTCTTTGTCAGTATCAGAAACGATTAGGTCAATTTCATCTTCCGGCACTTTATTCTTTTTAGCTTCAGCCTTTAACTTTTTGGTTAACTCACGGAGAGCCAAGATTATGTAAGGTTGTGTCTGTACCCTTTGGTCGTTTGGATTGCCAAAAAACACGTTTACGTTGTCAACTCGTTCGATGTCGATATCGCCTTTGACTTCCTGGCCGGTTTCAATTTCAGAATTAAAGAATACATAAGCGCAAGCATCACAGGTTAAGGCTGCGTCGAGTAAACATTTGCGAAGAAATGTATTCATTTTCAGACGTTCCCAAAGCGTTTTACTATAACTAGTCATCTTTGAAGCTGTTTCTTTTAGTTCCACTTCTTTTTCGTCTTCTGTGTCATCATCAACAAGGTCAACGGAAAATTGCATTGTTATTGCCTGACTCATGATAGCCGCGATAAAATAGTTTATTACCCTTTTTATGATATTGAACTGGGGCGTAGGTAAACCGTTGCTGACTACTCCAAACCATTGATCGTCTGAATAAAATCTTTCGTTTTTATCTACCGTGGTATATAAATTAGGTCTGAGTTGGTTATTGTAGTCAATACCGGACTGATATTCCTGCCACTCTTGGGTATAGTCTTTTACCTTCATCGTTTACTCACCTTCCTCCGTTGCCTCTTTTTGAGGTGTGCCATCATAGGCGAGAATATTGGCCAGTCCCTGTGATATTAAATCATCTGTTTTCTTTTGCTTTTCATCGTCCCTTTTCGTTTGTATGGCCTGTTGTGCATTTAATACGGCCTTAACGGGGTTTAGGTTAATTTGTGGCACTACACCATTAACCAGCATCTTCCCGTGTCTCAATCCAAGGGTGTACGCCGTTATCGTCGCAACAAAAAGCCACAGTCCCAGTATCATGCCGATGATTAAATATGTCATTTTCTCAACTCCCGTAATTCATATATGATTTGTCTATTTTAGTTCCGGCAATTGACTCGGGTTTAGGCTCCCTGTCCGCGAAATCATCCCGGTTTTTTGGTTGTGGCTGTCCAAACGTCCTATACTTCATTTTTTCCGCCAGGCCGGTTGTACAATCCGGGGAATCGTCATTTTTATTCCTGCCTAATTTCACATAAGAGGTTAGAGCCCTCATGTATTTATCGTAATCGCTGCCGGGCTCATAGTCTGACCTGAAATAGAAATACTCTTTGACATAACCGGCGTTCATTAATATCCGGGTTTCCTTATTGGTAGTCTGGTGCTCATCAGCGATTGAACATTTCCACTTCGGCCTTACAAGTTTACGAACGTTCCTTGCGTAACTGCTGCCGCCGTTATTAGCTTCAATCGTCATAACATCAGCCTTTGTGTCTATGATCATCTGGGACACTAGCGGCTCGGTGATTTCTACCCCGTCCTGAGTGTATATTGCATTCGTTATGTAGGTATAATCGCCAAACCTTTTACCTATCAGAGAGCAGAGGTAATCACTCCCCTTGTCGGCTGTATCCGTGAAACCCACTATACCATCGGGTTTTTTTGTACTTAAATCGGCTATTGTAAATCGGTTCAACTGCTCAACCGGGTATAACAGACCTTTTGCTTCAATGGGATGCTGCATATATTCTGCTTCCCATATAAAATCGTCAGTAATCTTTTTGATTTCCAGGTATTCCTCAGTTGTCTTGATTTCCTCGCAGAAGCTTTCCCCGTTGATTAGAGCTGGTATCGTGATAACATACCAATCATCATACTGCTCGACATAATCCTCAACATAAACCCCTGCTTTGTCCTCTAAGATTCGCCCTATAGGGTCTTTACGGCTCCACCTGGTAGCAACGTGTAGATTGGCACAGCCGGTCTCAAAGCGGCTTAAATGCGTTGATGTGTACCATTGCCAGGTCTTTTCTAGGACAGTCTCACTCAGGGCATCCTCTATATTTTTGAGAGAGTCATCAAGTGTGCCTACCTTCTTGCAACCCTTCCCGGTGATAGGACCGCCCACACCAGCGCAGAAGTACGAAGCATCTTTTGCCAAAGTAATTGACCAATCAGACACGGACCGCCGGTCTTTTTTAAGTTCTATATCCGAGAATACTTTTTTGTACTTCTCTTTCTGGATAAATTCCCTAATGTTGTAACTGAATTTTTCGGCTAGCTCCGCAGCGTATGAGTTCCGCATGCTGGATTCTTCCGGGAATCTACCTATCATCCAAGCATGAAACAGGGAAACCTCGTAAGATTTACCTGCCCTCGGTGGTTCGGATATGATAAGTTTGTTTATCTCCTGATCAGCTAATTTCTGCAGGTATTTGGCAATCAGTTTTAAGTGCCATTTAGCCAGCGTGAAGAATCCCGGGTCCATGTACACGCAAAACTCCCAAAAGTTCCTACGGCGGATTTCTGTTTTTATTTCCTCGACTGATATGCACATACATTCTTGGATACCTCCTAGGAACTAACACAAAAGGGTATAGTAATCTTTACTAGTTTTCATAATACCTATTAGTGGTAGTTGGTAGAATAGTCTCAGTCTTACTAACCGTAAGCATGTCAGTAATTGGTAAAACATTATTTACGCATATCCTGTATATTTGGGCCTTTTATGCAGTTTTGGTCACCTAATAACTACCATTAAAACATAATTGGAAATTATTTTTACCATACTTTAGGAGAATAGTACTTTTGGCGGTATCCCGCTGGTGGAGGAATGGCACTTTTGCCTCATATTATCCTAACAATTTACAGTCAAACTGGTAATTAACTATCTTCTTCTTGATTATTCTCAGCTTTTTGGGCTAGTTTTAGGTAAAGGTCCAATTCCTCATCGGTCAGTTTGGACAGATCATGCACCCTTTTGGTTTCAATCGGACCACCGTTAGGCCCGGAGATTTCTTTCTTCTCCACAAACATGCCTAGGTGCTTACCGGCATTAACCAAAGCATTGTCCTTACCATATAGCTTAAACCTGAACTGCCCATCTTTACCAACTGACACTTCAGAGATACCCCTGGTGTCAATTGTGTCGCTGTCTTTAATGTCCACAATCGTTCTATAGTCTGACACTGGGTTCCCGTCTGCGTCATGGCCGACAAATACTTTTTCCGTCCGGAATGACAGGTAATTACTTATATCGTCAAGTGCAATATGGGAGAGCTCAGCTAATACCTTCTCAACCGTAACCATGTTGCGCTCTTTTAGTTCATTGGTAAGTTGTTCAATTCTTGACGCAACCTTGACGTTGGCGGCTAATTCGCAAGCCTTTTCATCTACGCTCTTATCAGTCATTTTTTCAGCATCATAAGCCTGCTTATAGGCCTCTCTTTGTGATAGTCCGGCAAACAAGCCTTGAGCATATTTTTCTTGCTTGACTGTCAGCTTATCTGTCATCTTTACCACCTTCTCACCTTATCAATAACTTTTATTACTGCCGTGTCTTGTCCTTTTCAAATATATAAGTCCGTCCGCAATTGATTCAATCGCCTGGTCCTCTGTAATAGTCCCGTCCTCTGTTGTGCATGGTCCCAGGTGTAAATGTAATAACTCATGTACAAGCGAATGCTCCATGTCCTGCGGAAGCATAGAATCAGGTGGATAATCTGTTGCATCAACTAAGCGTATCAATGCTTTTTTGGTTGACAGAGTATACCTTACGTTAGCTTGTGCTCCGTCCGGTAAGTCTCTTTGCCTTTCTATATGCACTACAATAGTCCAATCCTGCAACCGGAGTATCTTTTGCCATTCCAGGCATTTCTCTTTTAGTTCTTCTTCAGTGAAAATTTCTCCCATATGCCCTCCAATTGTTTCCTAATTATTTCTTTTGCTTCCTCCGGCGTATGTATGGTCAACTGGTGCTTAGCGTCGAGTAACGCGACCAGTTCCCGCCTTAGTAGCTTATCGCAGGTCTCTTGGTCAAGTTCTCCGTTGACGCGTTCCATCATATCGCCTCCAGAATAGGCCGGTATTACCAGACCAAAAAATAAAAGTGCTTAAGTTGCCGCCCAGCCGGATTCCCACTCTTCGCCAGCATGGGGAATTCTCGATACATTTAATGTTTCGGTGATGTCTCACCTCATCAGTCGAGTTTTATTTACGCTGGCCTAGACCTACCGATTCGCCTGGACGCGGGTAGGCAACGACTTAAGCACTCTAATCGTTTATTTGGTATCACCACACAACTTGTTTATATGGATTATGCCGCCGCCGTTTTCTCCACCTTCATACAGGTAAATGTGGAACCCGTTTATGTCGGCATCATGGCTTGTCCCTTCGCTTTTGTATGTTTCCGAGGTTTTCATAAACTCAATAAACGTATTGATTTCATTCGGCCAGATAAATTTTACTTCTTTCACTCTTTTCCCCTCCCTAGTTTACATAACCCTCGCCCCACAATGCCCGCTAATCATCGGGCTAAGGTGTCACTCTTGCTGAAGAAATCCTTCGTTTTGGTTTTTTTTAAAACAGGTTGCGGAAAAACCCCT
>Ga0265292_1000763_pt1 | contig 37096 bp, 31 predicted proteins | sample Munlanlewell296A_FD_189080 | JGI IMG/M metagenome (GOLD analysis project Ga0265292, IMG submission 189080) | Leachate microbial communities from a municipal landfill in Southern Ontario, Canada - Leachate well 296A | ecosystem: Engineered > Solid waste > Landfill > Unclassified | place: Canada... | reverse complement strand
ATACAAACTAAATTAAGTTATTGACAATCAATTGTTTATAACTATTAAAGACAAACATGTTTAAAATATTGTAAATTCGTCTCCCCGACTTTTCGGAGGGGACTCAACTTTGAACTTTGAACTTTGATCAGAAGTGCAACTTATGATAATCAAACGTCTGGTTGTCGCGGAACTTTTTGATGATTACAGCCAGGTGGATAAAAATCTCGAGGTCGTTTCTTCTCAGCCAGGCTATGGCTTCCGGTTTATTGTGGCAGGCATCGGCGAAAACCATGAGCAGGTGGTAATCATTTTTGTTCAGCCATTCGTATGCTTTGACAGAATTGTCAATAGCTGAATCCAGGGCAGCCAGGTGCGGGTAACGGTTTTTAAGCAGCCATTGAACTGCCTCATCAGAACCGCGGATCGCGCTCGAAAGCGCTGCCAGTTCCGGGTACCCATTGTTTAACAGCCAGGTATAGATCTTATCGTTCCCGCGGATCGACTCCCCGAATGCCATTAATATTTTTCCTTCGTAATTATCCATTTCAGTAATATACCTGAGCTTTAATCCCTAAACTTTCAATCCGGTCTGCTATCTTGCCCAACTCTGCAAAAGATATTTTTTCAAGGGACTCCGATGGCGTTTCCCTGTCAATTGGGTAAATCATAACATATTTCGGACCAATATCCCTGATATGCTCTAACCAGCGGGATATTTCCGGCTCAACTGTATTATCGATCTTTTTCCCATCGAAGATTCCCCTCAGGAACAAAGTCTGAATGATCAGCTCGCCATTGAATTCCTTCAGTTTTTCAATTATCGTGTGAAGCGTGATGCCGGAACGCGGGCTATTGATGAGCCGGAACATTTTTTCCGTGCCGGCATCCAGCTTGAGGATGCTGTTCCCTGATTTCTTCAGAGCCTGGAAGATGGCAGGTTTATCAAGGGTGGAAGCATTCGAAAGCACGGAAACCTTCGCTTCCGGGAAATATTGGTCCCTTAATTGAATGGCATCTTCAAATATTTCGGGAAACTGCGGATGAATGGTAGGCTCACCATTACCTGCGAAGGTAATGGCATCAGGCCGCATGCCCGTTTCTTTCATCGACTTTAACTTTTTTTCCAGCCGTTCCCTGACCAGTTCACGCGTAGGGAGTTTCTTATCTCCCTGGATTTTTTCATGGGTCCAGCCACATTCGCAATAAATACAATTAAATGTGCAATATTTGGCCTCAACTGGTAAAAGATTAACCCCAAGTGATACGCCTAATCGGCGGCTTTTCACCGGTCCGAAAACTATGTCATGAAACAAAAATGACATCCTGACTTCCGTTTTTATAAATTCACCTTAATTATTACAAAATTAAACATTTAAGGGAGATGATCGATTTTCCGAATGTCTCCTTTTTTATATTATTTTTGACGCCTCACAAGGCATTCTATGCTTACCCTGGAAGAAATAAAAAAGCCCATCCTGTCAAACCTTCAGGAATTCGACCAGAAGTTCCGGAGCTCGATGAAAAGCTCCGTCCCGCTGCTCAATCAAATAACACGTTACATTTACAAACGAAAAGGAAAGCAAATGCGGCCCATGTTTGTTTTCCTCTCAGCAAAAATGTGCGGCGAGGTTAATGAGTCGACTTACCGGGCAGCATCGCTCATCGAACTGCTTCACACCGCCACGCTGGTTCATGATGATGTAGTGGATGATTCCAATGAAAGGCGGGGGTTTTTCTCCATCAATGCCTTATGGAAAAACAAGATCGCTGTTTTGGTCGGGGATTATTTGCTATCCAGGGGCCTGCTGCTATCTCTCGACGGGAACGATTTCCATCTTCTCAAGATCGTATCCGGAGCTGTCAGGGAGATGAGCGAGGGAGAATTGTTGCAGATAGAAAAGGCCCGCCGCCTCGATATCAGCGAAGATATTTATTTCGAGATCATCAGGAAAAAAACGGCTTCCCTGATCTCTTCCTGTTGTGCATGCGGGGCCACGTCTGTAGGTGCATCCGAAGAAATTACCGGGCAGATGAAAAAATTCGGGGAATATGTCGGGATCTCCTTCCAGATCAAAGACGACCTTTTCGATTTCGAGATGGGCAACAGGACCGGGAAACCCAATGGCATCGACATCAAGGAACAGAAAATGACCTTGCCGCTGATTTATATGCTAAGCCAGCTTGGTCCTGTCGAAAAAAGACGAACCATCCGCACCATCAAAAACCACCACGATGACCCTGCGAGGGTAGCAGAGATCATCGACCAGGTTAACCACAGCGGCGGGATCAGTTATGCCCGCAGTAAAATGCTGGAATACCGGCAAAAAGCCCTCGATATGCTTCAAACCATGCCCGATAACGAATCACGCCAGGCAATGGAGAAGCTTGTGATGTATACGACGGAGAGGAATAAATAAGTTGACAGTCAGCGGTCGGTGGTAGATTCGCCTGTAGGGTTCACCGGCCGGTGAACCCTACAACTAATGACTACCAATAACCAATGACTAATGACTAATTTACCACTAACCAATCACCAATGACAGGTCATTCGATCTAACAATGCCCTTTTCCGTGATAAAGGCGGTTATAAGCTCTACAGGCGTAATATCGAACGCCGGATTTAATGCTCCTGAGCCAGGCGAACAAACCAAAATCCTTTCCTTTATACCTTCCTTCGTCATTCCATCCTGATAAAGAACCTCATCCTGGCTTCTTTCTTCAATGACGATATCGCTGCTATCGGGGCAATTGAAGTCGATGGTGGAAGTGGGTGCCGCAACATAAAATGGTATGTTGTAATATTTTGCAGCAATAGCTTTCTCCAGGGTGCCGATCTTATTGGCTGTATCGCCGTTGGCAGCGATACGGTCGGCGCCGACGATCATAAGGTTAATCTTTCCCTGCGACATATACCAGGCTGTAGCATTATCAGGGATAATGGCGTGAGGTATGCCGGCGTTATGCAGTTCCCAGGCCGTAAGCCGGGCTCCCTGGCCGCGTGGTCGTGTTTCATCCACATAGATAAAGATATTTTTACCTTCCTTGTGGCTCATATAAATGGGCGACAAGGCCGTACCATAGTCCACGAAGGCAAGCCAGCCGGCATTGCAATGGGTGGCAATGCCATAACCATCGCGGATCAGCTCTTTCCCGAATTCCCCGATTTTTTGCGAAGCCATGGCATCCTCGTCGGCAATGGCCTGTGCTTCTGTAATAGCCTGTTCCGCCGATACTTTCGCTGCTTCAAAAACCCTTTCGACAGCATAAAACAGGTTCCGGGCAGTCGGCCGGGTAGATTCGATTTCCCGGCGTGCGTTGAAAAGGAAAGACTCCTCCCGGCCTGCGGGTGCTTCCAGGCAGGCCTGCGCCATGGCATAACCAGCTGCGGCGCCAATGGCGCCGGCACCCCTGATGATCATGGTACGGATAGCGCGGCAGGTCTCAGTATAACTCCCGGATACGAAGATCCTGAACTCAAATGGAAGCAGGTTCTGCTCTATCGTGAAGACCGAGCTGCCTTCCATCCAAACCGTGCGGTAATCTTTGCCGTTTACTTTCATCACTGAATAGAAAAAGGGGACATCGACCCCCCTTTGTGAAATTTTTAACTTCTGAATAAGATTTATTTTATTTTAAAAGTAACGCCGACATTGAAAAACGATATCAGGTAACCCAGTTCGGCATAAACGGCAATTTTGTCGTTGAAATACCATCTTGCACCTAAATAAGCTCCTCCTGTTGCGCCCGAACTGGCAGAATGCCAATTGTCCGGGTGGCTTCCTTCACCATGCCATCCGCCGGTTCTTATTTTGGCACCAAACCAGATACCGGCATAAGGATCCAGCTTTTCATGAAAGATAAAATGATAATTGCCCCGGACTGCAATAATGAAGGTGTTATAGCGGTAATAAATATTATCCCAGTTATAGGCATACTTGGAAGTGCTCCACCCCAAATATCCCCCGGCACTAACAACACCGGTAAGCTTGGAGCCCATCGGAATTTCAACGATCCCATATTCATAGGATCCTGAAACGGAAGGGAAAAAACCAGAGTAATAACCACCGGAATAACCTGTGTTCAAAAGACCAATACCCAGGTTAATTGCTTGGGACCCTTTTTCAAAAACTTGTGTAAAACCTGTCATTCCCGTCAATACGATCATTGCCAAAATCAACATTAACTTTTTCATAGTTTATAGATTTAAATTAGATCTTAATATTAAATTTTTAACAAAAATAACACTTAATCCGAAACTACAGCAATTCTTTTGCAACTATCCAGGACATCAGCCCCATGCCTGTCTCAAGGCTCGATTCATCAACATCGAAAGTTGATGTGTGGAGATTGGATGTAATCCCTCGGGCTTGGTTCATCACACCAAGACGGTAAAAACACCCGGGGATTTCCTGTGCAAAATAAGAAAAGTCTTCCGCGGTCATGCGCATATCAAGCTCTTCAACATTTTCTTTTCCTAAATAGTCTTCGGCATATCCCTTAACTTTTTCTGTGACCCCTGGATCGTTGTAAACAAACGGATATCCTTTAATGACAGAAACCTCACACCGGCCTCCCATTCCTTGTGCTATGGACGTTGAGATCGTGGAGATCTTCTCCTGCATGGTCATGCGCCATTCCTCGTCGAAAGTTCGCATGGTGCCGGAAACCTTGACTTCATCGGGAATAATATTCGCCTGGCCGTCGGCGATTATGCGGCCAAACGACAATACTGACGGCGTGGTTGGTTGTGCATTCCTGCTGACGATCTGTTGCAATGCAAGGATGATATGGGCAGTGATAACGACAGGGTCGATGACTTTGTTCGGGATGGCGGCATGCCCACCTTTTCCTATGACAGTCAGGTGGACCTCATCGGTTGAAGCCATGTAGTTTCCGCTTCTCAGGCCTATTTTCCCGGCTTCCAGTTCAGGGTAAACATGCTGGCCGATAATGAAGTCAGGCCTGGGATTTTCCAGGACACCAGCCTTTATCATAGGCAGGGCACCTCCGGGATATTTCTCCTCAGAAGGCTGGAAAATGAGTTTGACCGTCCCGCTGATCTCACTTTCAAGGGATTTTAATATCCAGGCTGTTCCAAGAAGCGACGCCATATGCACATCATGGCCGCAGGCATGCATAACGCCGGGATTTGCAGAAACATAAGGAACTTTGTTGTTTTCCCGTATAGGCAATGCATCCATATCAGCCCTGAGGGCGATCACCTTGTTGCCGGGTTTGCTGCCACGTATAAGCCCGACGATTCCATGTCCGGCAATACCTGTCTGGTGTTCGATCCCCCAATCGGAAAGTCGCTTTGAAATGAAAGCTGCTGTTAAGATTTCCTGGGAAGATAATTCCGGGTACGCATGCAGATGCCTTCGGATAAAGGTAACCTCCTTCAGGTATCCCCCGGCTAATCGTTTGATCCTATTTTTCAGGTTCGGCATTATTCAAATAAAGCAACAAATATAACTAATAACAAGTAGGCAGTTGACAGTTGACAGTAGGCAGTTTAAAATAATGCACTTAATGACCATTAACAATTAACCAATAACCAATAACCAAAAAAAGGCCATCCTGAAACAGACAGCCTTTTTTTAAGAATATTTTACAGCATTTTATTGCAAGGTAAATTTTACCGGAAGATTATACTGGACACGGACAGCTTTACCACGTTGTTTGCCGGGTGTCCATCTGGCCATGCTCTGGACCACGCGAACAGCTTCTTCATCACATCCACCGCCGATACCTCTGAGCACTCTCACATCTGTAACAGAACCATCCCTCTCGACAACGAAAGTAACGAACACTCTTCCCTGGATGCCGCTCTCTTTAGCCATTTGCGGATATTTGCAATTCTCATTGAGGTATTTGTATAAGGCTGCCTCACCTCCGGGGAACACGGGCATGGATTCCACAACCATGAAAATCTGTACTTCCTCAGCGGATTCTTCTTCTTCTGATTTCACCGGAGCAACATATGCCTCCACTTCCGTATTTTGATCGGCTTCCACGTCAATGTTAATATCATCATCTACCGTAATATTATCATCGACAATATTGATCTTAACCACCTGTTTAGTAGGTGCAGGTGGTGGGGGTTTAACTTTTTGTTCGGTAATGGGAATAAGATCCTCTGAAACATTTTCTACCTGCCTGGAGGTTACCTCTACAACAATTTTCTCATAAGTTTTCCATTCGAAAGCCACAAGCATGAGGGCCAATCCGATAACAAGGCCAATCTGCCTGAAAATGAACCTTTTGTTTTCCAGATCAGCTTTTGGTGATTTTTTTTCTTCCATAGCCAATTTATTATAAAGTGAGAGAACGGAATCAAGTTGCTAAGTTACTATTTTTTTCTTTTGCCGGTGTAATATTTATATAAATCCTTCAAATATTATACCAACTTGCACATTTCCTCCGGTTAAAAAAAGCATCACTAATGCATAAAGCCAACCGAAAGGACAGCAGGCCGCGCACCGGGTAAATATATTATTTTCAGGCTCCTACCAGTTCCCTATACTGGGCTGCATCCAGCAACTCATCAATCTGCGAGGGATTCGTCACCCTGATCTTTATGATCCATCCATCACCGTATGGGTCCTGGTTGACTTTCTCCGGTTTTTCGGTCAGCAATTCATTGAGCCCGATCACTTCACCGGATACCGGCATAAACATATCAGAAACTGTCTTCACGGCTTCGATTGTTCCAAAAGTTTCTTCCTTATCAAGATTTTCCCCAATGGTTTCAACCTCAATAAAAACGATATCACCTAACTCATTCTGTGCAAAATCAGTAATGCCGACCAATGCGGTTTCCCCTTTAATGCTCAACCATTCATGATCCTTGGTGTACCTTAAATTTCCGGGAATATTCATAATGATGTTCTTAATGTAATTAATGCGCCAAATTTAATAGATTTTACAAAATGTTATCACACACTTATCATTTTAGAATCGTTCCAATCTCGAAAATACGCTTTCAAACTATTGGGCGAGTGAAAAACGAATGGATATACCGCCCTTGGTTGTAGAATTGTCATACTGATTGGCAACAATTGGATTATTGATGATCTCATCAAAGAATAATCTGAGTGTCACACTTTTGCTGAGCATATAATCGATTGAAGTATTAATTGAGATGACCTTTTGACCCGATGAAACCTGGTCAATATCCTGGTCAATACGGCGCAGAACGGTGCGGTTGTTTCTGATTGAAAAATCGATCTTTATATCCAGGTCACTGCTGATGTGTGACTTTCGACCACCCCCGCCAAGAGAACTGATGGTAAAGGCTACGTCTTTAATCCGGTAACCCAGGCCAACAATAATCTCATCAGTATTCAGGTCGGTAAGTTGCTTGTTGATCATACTGAATGTCAATGTCCTCGATTTCCTGTATTCAAACCTTGTAAGCAGGCTGTTATTCCAGGTCAGGTCAAGTCCGAACAATGGCGCAAACTGCTCCTGGATAGTGACCTGTGCCAGATCATACTTCGGAAAGAAAGAATTGGAAGCCGGATAAAGTTCAGAAGCTGTGCCATTTACTTCATCATAATAAAGGTTTGACTGGAATGAATTGATGGAATATACCGATCGGTAGGAATGTGACAGGATAGCAGATTTCAGGACTTTTGCCAACAATTTTATTTTTGTCAGGCCATCATAAGTTATCTTCCAGTTGGGTAAGGGAATTTTAGGGAAATACCCCAGGTAAACATTACTGGTGTTTTGATTGGTATAGGCAGCCAGGAAAGCCGGTATAAGGACATCCTGGGAGGTAGGTCCATAGCCGGTCGGATAATATTGCTGGGTGACTGAATCATAAACTGAACCGATAGAATTTGGATTATCTTCCGCAAGCCTGTTGGCAATATCATAGCGATAAACCTTCATTTTTTCAAAAGATGAAGAGATTGAAGTATCATAATCTACCCCAAACGCGGTGCCCCATGTTATGTATGACATGCTGAAACTGCCCGCATCTTTTGGTGAAGGATCGGGGGGGAAAAAGCCATTGGAATCGGCACGGAAAAACTCGGTATGGTTCCGGGCGAAGGTCCTGTCGGCATTTAACTCGATTTTAAAGCCAGGGACAGGTTCCACCGATACTCTCGCACTCAGGTTTGAAGTGTATTTTGTCGCATAGGCCTGATTCAGCAAAGTATCCCTGGTTAACCACTCATTTTGTACTGCTTTGTAACGAATATCTTTCTGGCTTCCAAAAGCAAATCCGATACCCGGCGCATTGCTTGGCCAATAGACCCCCAGTACCTGCGGGGAGGGTAAAAACCCGGGCAGCATGGTACCGGCACCTTCTGCATAGGTGACACTTCCCCGTTTTACCGACATCAGCAGCTTCAGGAATTCATCGGCGACTATCTTGAAATAATTTGGTTTATCGAGACTGTCTTTCTCAACTGGCTCTATAGGCAGGGGAACGGTTCCGGACCGTCCTTTCGGCGTAGTCCGGGTACCGGATTGATTGAGATTTTTAAGGTAGCCGACCTTACCATATAATTTGGTCAGGTCAACATTCCCGGTTAGCTGGATATTCCTTGAGTTCTCGATGACATTTCCCAATCTGCTTTGCACCGATAAGGGGGATGCCATCCAGTTGTAAATAGATCCGTAGGTAGCCTGGGCTGTTACCCAGTCGAGCAAAGGTAATTTGTCAATAGGTATTTTATAGGTAATATCCAGAGATTGCTGGTAATTTCGCCGGAGGCCTCCCTGGGTCAGCTGTTTGCCAATATCAATCGTATCTGCGCCGGCTTTGTCATACCAGGGCGAATTGGGATCAGATGAGCCGGCGGGCTCCCTGATAAATGAGTTGGCTGTAGCCCTGTATTGTACGGTCAAACTGGTAGCCAGGTCAAATTTAAGGTCGTAAATCCGGTTCCAGTCCCATTTTTTGGAATAAGTCGGGCGAAGAAGGATCAAACCGGCGCTCTTGTTCCTCAACTTGCGCTCCGTATCTTCTTTATACATATCTGTCCTGAACCCGAACTGTTTGGGAAGGTAATAGAAATTGAAGTCCTTTATAAATTTCAGTGCTGCTGTATTAGCAATAAAGCCGATATTCTGAAAAGGCTTGACGTTTTTAGCATTGGTATTGAAGTTATATCCCAATCCCCCGTTATGGGTCTTTTTCTTATCATATTCAATGTCGATATTTCTCTGATTGATCAACGAATAGGCATAACTCACGCTGAAATTCTCGACATCATAAAACTGGGGTTTCTTTTTAGCTCCGACCCTATCTTTTCTGACATTCATAAAGTTGATGTTGAAGCGGTCGGTGAAATCCTGGACAATATTCCGGATCGAATCAGACTCCACCTTGTTTTCGTAGGTATCCAATTCATCTTTCAACTTCAGATCAGGGCTAAGCGGGTCGTATTCCGGAGTCGAACGGGTCTGGGAATAGTCGATGTGCATCGGGACCCTCACTCCGGTCTCTTCAGGGAGGAATTTTCCCAGGTTCAGATCGGTGGCCACATCCCATTGGAAGACTGACTCACGCTGGGTATCGTTAATTTTTTTCTCCAGGCTTCCGAAATTCGGCGAACTGTACATCCCTGAAAAAACCAACTGCCCGAAATCTCCTAACTGAGAATTAACCCGCAGCAATCCTGCCCAACCTGCCTTATCATTAAACCCGGTCAGGCGCAACTCGTTGATCCATATTTCGGCGCACTTTTCAAGCCCGTCATCTTCACTGTCCACGGAATGCTTTTTAGGGTTCCTGATACCGACCATTATGGCCATGACATCACTGATGGCGGGCACACCCATGATGGTGATCTTGTTCAATCCATCGTATTCGATATAAGGAAAATTGACGGAAGCATTTCCGGTACCTTCCCGGGCAGCTACATCGCGGTCGAGTTTTGTCTGGACCAGCCGTTCAAGGTCGATATTGAACCTGTTAGACTCGGGCCAGATAGCTTCCCTGTCGGTTGCGGAAGTATTCCATGGTGTGAAGGTCAGTGGAACTTCATACTCGTAAAAGTTTTCTGTGAAGTCAGAACCGATACGGATAAAAACGGTCAGATCCCCATATTGCAACTCCTCTTCTTCCCTCGATTTTTCAGCATGCACAAACATCTCAAGGTTTTTATACTGCCGGAAATCGAAGTCGGTGGTTTTATAAGCTGCCTTTGCATCGCCGTCCAGCAGGTCACAAACCTTCAGCACCATCGATTGTTCGTTCAACCTGACCAGTGTAGTGGTCCCGATATTTTGTTCCCGCTCGATACCCGGAGGGATAACGTATGGAATCGGCTGCCTGCGGCCATTTTCTTCGATGTTGACGCTGAAAATATCAAAAGTGGTCTGGCTCTGAATATCATCGGGGATATATTCACCGGAAGAAAGCAGGTCCCCCTTATATCTCCTCCATTCGCCCCTTACCAGTTCCAATGTGGCAAAACGCAGCACGATAGGGTTCTCAAATCCCCTGACAAACATCCTCAGGAAGCGGATCGATTTAAAATCGCTGATATTTCCAACTACCCTGCTGGGCTGTGCCACAGGAACCTTGAACTGGTACCAGTTAACTTCACCTGTAGATCCGTTTGCAAGGGGAATGCCTTTGGCTATGCGAATGTCAGTGATGTAATTCTCACCGACTTTCATCTTATTGGGATCAAGTTCGATCATGTACTGGAAATATCTTTCCGCTTCGCTCAGGGTGTTGTCACGGTTAAGATCTTCGACGTTAGGTATGACCGTTGCTGAAGTAGGGTAATCTTCCGGATTTTGTTCATCGGTCGGAGAGTTTCCATCGGGGCCGTTATATTTTTTATATCTTTCGAGAATGCTGGAATACCGGTCATCAAGATCATAATCCATAGAACCCCGGAAGTAATGATAATCGTCACCTGACGGATCCTGTAAAGCATTTAAATAAGCCAGGGAACCAGGTCCGTATTTTTGCTGTACTTTGTCAATATAAGGAATGCCGAAAAATGATAATTCATCCTCATTCCTGAGCCCGTCATAACCAACATCCTGGAATGGTCTTGATGCTATATTATTGTCAAACGATTCGACCAGGTTCTGTGTGGTCGGGACCCTTCCCCAAATAGTCGTATCCACATTGGTGACCAGTTCTGAAGTGGGGAGGCCATTTTCAAAGAATTTACGGGAATCTTTTAAAATATCTTCTGAAATATCTCCAAGGTTAATATACAGTTTGCCGGAATTATTCTGTTCGGCATCTGAATTAAACGGGTCCATCAGCCAGAACTCAAGATATTCAACATTGGTCGCCTCAAAGTCGGTCGATTCAATTTTACGCATGATCCCACCCCAGCGGCTGTCGGGGTTGATTAATGCTCCGTTGGCATCAATCCCGCCTGAAATACCTGAAACTTCATTAATATCATAATTATAGGGCCCTCTTTCTGTAGGGTAAAATGACAAATTGAAGACAGGGATATTGGTTGGAATACCATTAGGGATTTCCTTATTCGGGAAGACCTCTGTTTCCAGGACTTCCCTGACCGGATGTTTGGCAAGCTCATCCCTTGTAATGTTTGTGGGCCTCAGGTTGTTGTTACGGTCATAGAACAACGGGTCGATGGTATACCAGGCCACCTTGGCCCTGTTAAAGCCGTATTCCCTGGTGTTTTTGTTGGCTTCCGGGAATAGGTCAGGCTGTCCCTGCGGAGTGCTGGCAAGGAACCATGTACCTATATTTCGCAGGTCATAAGTTGATTTGGCCCCTTCAAAATCATCGATATAAACCATGCCGCTTCTTCCGATAGCTTTGGAATGACCGGGGATAAAGCTGGCAAATTCCCCATCGACGTTCACTTTTGAAGGCATTTTGGTGTCTATACCGGGTATCTTGTCGACAATACTGGTGATAAGTCGGGATTCCCCCTGGTAACTTCCGTCAAGTCCCAAAATAGTATTGGAAATCGGATCATTGCCGTAATCGACCTTTTGCGTAAGCGGCCTCTCGGTCAAATTCATCAGGGTACCCCCAAACCGCAAATCTTTGCTGAACTGATGATCAATCCGCAATCCCATCAGCCTCTTTTTCAGAACGTTGAAATTGGCCTGGTTTTCAGTTGTGATATTGATCGGAAGCCCGGAATTCAGAATTCCCTCGTTTATGATCCTTACCCGGCCAAGTGTATAATCAACTGTATATTCAACATTTTCAGTAAGGACTCTGCCCCCGGCTGTCACTTTCACAGACCCCCGCGGGATATTGAAAGCGTTCAGATCGATTTCTGCACCAGATTCGGATGTGTAAAAACCCTCAAGGAAATACTTATTCTTCTCCGTTTGTTGTTCAGCTATTGTTTTCGTTGCCCGGTAAAGCGTATCGAAAGCATACTTTTTCCCCAGATCCTCGTATTCAGGCCCGAATTTATTCCTGATAGATTTACCAAATGGTTCGATTGTAGTAAAATATATCCGGCCATTGGAAGAATTCATTGTACCACCCTGGGTGGCAGCATTATCGATAAAATCAAATAAACCATCGGCAGGCGGATTCAGCAATTGGTCAAGGTTGTCCAGATTGAATATCTGGATGAGGGGAAGGCCTTTTATCTCTTCCGGTCCCTCTGTAAAATAACCTGTAGGGACCCCGTTCTGGTTTCCTGAATAAAGGATGTTCATGATGAAACGGTCGCGGCTGACCCTATAAGCTCCGATGGAGTAAACGTTTTTCATCATCAGGTCCCACATAGGCACATTGGTGCTCAACGAACTGCTTTTCACCAGTTTCACCACAAGGCAGTTGGCGGTATTGGCTGATTGGTCCGAGAATTCCCCGACCTGGAACACACTATCGACACCAATTACGGTATACTGGAAGGCGACGGCAAGGGCCTGGTCGGAGTTCAGGTTGGAATACAAAGAGATAAAGCCCAGTTTGGTATTCAATGAATATTCAGAAGCTTCGAGCTTCCTCGCACTTTCAATCTTTTCGAAATCCTCACCGGCTGTAAAGTAACCTGACTGCCCAATGCCAAAAGGGTCGCCACTAAGGTAAGGGCCTACCGCACTCATGCTGCGAAGCTGATTAAAATCCATATGGCTGAGCAGGTCATTGGAATTATTTGCCGGGTATGGGATTCCGGGATTCGGCTGAATCTCCGGGCTGTAAATCCTGTTGTTTTCTCCAAGATCCTGGAAAGCGATAAGGTTACGGTTTTGCAGGATGGCCGGACCGATATTGGTTACCCAGACTTCAATCCGTGTAATATTTACATCGGAGGAGATAATTGGGAGTTCTGCCAGTGCACGGTCATAACTTTCGCGAAACAGATGAGCAACGAAGAAGTGCTTGTTTTCTTCATAATCGGTTGCTTTCAGCAGAAATTTATTTGTTTGTGCGCCGTCTTCCACAACCACGGTGTTACTCTGGCTTTCCTGCTCAGAAAACAAGCCTGTGACGGTGGTCTTGCCAAATTGCAGCTTGGCCTTGAAGCCAAAAAGACTTTGGGTCCCGGTGATCAGGGTAGTACTCAGCGGCATGGAAACATTACCGGCTTCAATCAGCTTGATGATCTCATCTTCCTTGCCTTCATAATTCAGCTTCAGTTTGTTCTCAAAATCGAAGATGAATTCTGTATTGAAATTGGTGTTAAACTGGATCTTATCGCCAATTTTCGCCTGGACATTCATCTGGATATTCATGTCGAAGTCGAAATTAGTAGTCTTGCGCTGCCGCACGTTAAGGGTAGGGTCATCTCGCTTATTGGACAGCACACCAAAGGTCAGTTCAGCCGATCCCTGGGGTCTTATATCAATAGTATTGCTTCCGAAGATCTTATCGAAGACCTGTCCGCCGATATAAATGCTCGGGATGATGCCGTCACGGGCCAGGCTGCTGCTCGTCATCGACCGCTCCCGCCAATACTGCTTGATCGACCGGTCAAGATCAAATTGCTGGTATTCATCAAAAGTCATATAGGTGGGATTCCGGTAATCAAGTTTGCCGATCTTATTCCTGAAATAATACTGATTTGATTCAGGGTCGTATTCAATCTCTGTACTAAGGTTGGAAGGCGGACGCAGGTAGAACCCTCCTGTATCTTCAGGCATATAAAGCAGGTAATCATCCTGCCGGGGAGGGGGAAATGGCAAAACAACCGAGGTATCACCTCCTTTGGTGGTATCAGGAGGTGAATACCAAGGCAAATTTTGTGCATTAATCTCCCTGCTGCCCACATTCGCAGGAATTTTCCACGAAAGCAGGAACATCAGGAAGATCAGGCAAAAGGTAAATATGTTTTTCAATATTATCCGCAAGGAATTTCCTGATTTTAGGCCTTCTTCCAAACAAAATTGAAAACTCCGGGGAAAGTTTTCAATTACTGGCTAGTCTTATTATCCTCTTTTTAATTATCAAATTCTTTTCAGGGCTTCTTTTATTAATCGTTCCACACTCAATGATCCTCCTTCAACTTCAATATCACCAAGCTGCCTGAATTCTTTGATCACCTCATCTATTGCTTTTTCAGCCACTTTCCTGGGGAACCCCAAAACTACCAGTCCTGATAACGATTGTTCCCTGATAGTATTGTGTGATATTTCAACTTTTTGAGGCCAGGCTGTCCCTTTATCTATTTTATCTTTCAGGTCGACAATAATCCGTTGTGCCGATTTCTCACCGATCCCTTTGACTGATTTCAGGATACCGACCTTGCCGGTCACGATGGCCTCCTTTAATTCGGCAACATTGAGTGAGGAAAGCAGCAATCTTGCCGTGTTGGGCCCGACTCCTGAAACAGAGATCAGCAAGCGAAAAAGTTCCCGCTCTTCCTGGTCTGCAAAACCAAACAAGACATGCGCGTCCTCCCTTATGACCTGATGAACATATAACTTGCAGTTCTCCAAACCTGAGATTTTAGTGAATGTATTTAATGTGATCTGCAGGATGAATCCTGTTCCTCCGGTATCTAATACAGCATACACGGGATTAATTTCAACTAGTTTACCCTGGATATATTCGTACATGATGAGAAATTTCTGAATTAATGATGTTTGGCCGGGCAAAAATATAAATTTAATTTAGAACTAATCTTCCTTTCATTCATGATCGGAAATGAATTGAAAATATTATTTTTGCTATTTCTGTTAATTTCTTAACAATAAAACCGTATAGAAATGGATACCCTCTCAAGCAAACAAGCACTGGAATATCATTCCCAGGGCCGGCCGGGAAAACTGGAAGTCATACCGACCAAACCTTACAGCACGCAGAAAGATCTTTCTCTGGCCTATACACCGGGAGTTGCCATACCGTGTCTTGAAATTCAAAAGAACCCGGCAGATGTATACAAATATACCATCAAAGGCAATCTTGTGGCTGTGATCACGAATGGAACGGCCGTTCTTGGCCTTGGTGATATCGGCCCGGAAGCCGGCAAGCCCGTAATGGAAGGGAAAGGATTGTTGTTCAAAATTTTTGCCGATCTTGACGTTTTCGATATTGAAGTGAACACGAAAGACATTGACAAGTTCGTGGAAACTGTTATTGCCATTGCTCCAACATTCGGTGGGATAAATCTTGAAGATATCAAGGCACCGGAATGTTTCGAAATAGAGGACAGAATTAAGGAAGCGCTTGATATCCCTGTCATGCATGACGATCAGCACGGGACAGCCATTATCACGGCAGCAGGTTTGCTCAATTCCCTCGAGATCACGGGGAAAAAAATCGAAGAAATCATCGTGGTGGTGAATGGGGCCGGGGCTGCTGCCATTTCCTGCACGAAGCTTTACTTATCATTGGGTATAAAGCATGAAAACGTAATTATGGTTGACAGCAAAGGAGTTTTACGTGCCGACCGGACCGATTTAAATCCTTATAAACGCTTCTTCGCCACTACCCGTGATATTCATACTCTCGAAGAAGCTTTACGTGGCGCTGATGTGTTTCTTGGACTTTCAGTGGCCGGTGCTTTGAAAAAAGAATATCTTATCTCCATGGCACCTCACCCCATTGTTTTCGCGATGGCCAACCCTGTGCCTGAAATTCTTTATGATGAAGCCGTATCCACCCGCGACGACTTAATTATGGCTACCGGCCGGTCTGACAATCCCAACCAGGTTAACAATGTACTTGGTTTTCCTTTTATTTTCCGGGGCGCCATGGATGTCATGGCCACCAAGATCAATGAAGAGATGAAACTGGCCGCTGCCCATGCTCTCGCGCTATTAGCAAAGGAACCGGTTCCGGAAGAGGTAAATATTGCCTATTTGCAAAAAAATCTTAAGTTCGGCAAAGATTATATCATTCCAAAACCCCTCGATCCGAGGCTTATTTTGTGGGTTGCCCCGGCTGTTGCCAAAGCCGCCATGGATTCAGGTGTTGCCCGTAAACCCATCACAAATTGGGATGCTTACCAGGATGAACTGAGTAAACGAATGGGGCTCAGTAATCCTTTGACCAGGCAGATCAGGACCCGTGCGGCGCATGATGTGCAACGGGTGGTTTTCGCCCAGGCTGAAAATTATAATATGTGCAAGACCGCAGAAATCGTGATGAATGAAAATCTTGCCGTTCCTGTTCTCTTAGGCAATGTTGAAAAAATCCGGAAGATTATCATTGACAACCAACTGGAATTGGATGGCATCGAAATCATTGACCCCCGGTCGGATGAAGAAGCCGCCCGCAGATGTGAATTCGCTGAAGTATTGAATAAGAAAAGGCAGCGTTATGGTGTCACATTAGAGACAGCCGAAGAATTGCTCATCCATCGCAATTATTTTGCACCCATGATGGTTGAAACCGGCCAGGCTGATGCAATGATCTCCGGCCTCGTCAGGAGTTATCCCGACACACTTAATCCTGCTATCGAGGTAATTGGCAAAAAACCGGGAGCCAGGCTGGTTTCCGGAATGTACATCATCAACACAAAAAAAGGATCTTTCTTCTTTGCTGACTGCTCGGTGAACAAAAATCCCTCCATGGAAGACCTGATCGAGATAACCCTGCAAACGGTTTTCGCTGTTGAACAATTCAAGATCAAACCGAGGGTCGCATTTGTGTCTTACTCCAACTTCGGGTCTTATCCAGGCAGGGTGCCCGATATGCAGCGCGATGCCGTCGCTTATCTCCACAAATTCTATCCTGACCTGGTCGTGGATGGCGAAATGCAGGTAAATGTTGCCCTGAATCCCGAAATCCAGAAAGAACATTTCCCCTTCTCCAAACTAGTCGACGGTCCGGCCAATGTTTTCATCTTCCCTTACCTTACTGCTGGTAACATTGCGTACAAACTACTGCAGGTCATTGCCGATGCAGAAGTTATCGGACCGGTGATTAACGGTATGAACAAATCTGTTCATGTCCTTCAGATCGGCAGTTCAGTCACTGAGATCGTGAATATGGTCTGTGTCAGCGCCATCGATGCAATTTGCGTGAAAGCCCGGCTGGCAGGGGATAAAAGTTGCCGATAAAATTATCTTTCATTCCTGTTAATATCTTTATATTTGCATGCATAGAATCTTTCCAGCTTGAGTACTAACAGGAAAAAAAATAAAAAAGATACGCTTATGAATAAGATTACCGTCATCGGGGCCGGGAATGTCGGGGCTACCTGCGCCAACGTGATTGCCCACAAAGACCTTGCCCGGGAAGTAGTATTACTTGATATCAAAGAAGGTGTTGCTGAAGGAAAAGCACTGGATATCTGGCAGACATCATCCATCGTCAATTTTAACACGCGGGTCCGCGGTTATACTAATGACTACCTGAAAACCAAAGGGTCAGGGGTCATTGTAATCACTTCAGGGGTGCCGCGTAAGCCAGGCATGACGCGTGATGATCTGATCAAAACCAATGCCTCAATCGTAAAAGAAGTAGTTGAGCGTTCTATCCGGTATTCACCTGACGCCATCATCATTATCGTTTCAAACCCTCTTGATGTTATGACCTACGTAGCCTATAAAGCTGCGAATAAAGATTCTCGCAAGGTTTTCGGCATGGCCGGTATCCTTGACACGGGTCGGTATAAAGCTTTCATTGCTGAAGCCCTTGATATTTCCCCAAAAGATGTCCATGCCATGTTAATGGGGAGCCATGGCGATTCGATGGTGCCTTTGAGAAGATACACTTCAGTTGGCGGGATCCCGGTTACCGAGCTGCTGAATAAAGAAGAAATTGACAAGATTATTGACAGGACCCGCAAAGGCGGCGGAGAACTGGTCAACCTGATGGGCACTTCAGCCTGGTATGCTCCCGGGGCGGCTGTGGCACAGATGGTAGAAGCCATTGTTGATGATGAGAAGCGCGTTTTCCCGGTCTGCGCCTATCTTAACGGTGAATATGGCCTGAAGAATGTCTATTTGGGCGTTCCCGTGAAACTTGGCAAAAATGGTATCGAGGAGATCATCCAGCTTGAACTTACCAAACCCGAGATGAAACTCGTTGAAGATTCCGCTAATTCGGTCAAAGAAGTGATGACCGTGCTGGATGAGATGAAGTTGTTTGATTGAGTTCCACCCTGGCATGCATATCCCTTGTCAATCGAGGCTTTTAAACTTTCTTTCCGGTCCATTTTAAATTTTTTTGGATAAAATTAATAAAGATGGCCGGAATTGATCGGAACCTCCTTTTTTTTCTTATTTTTATGAACGATTGAAAATGAGCATGAAGAAGGAAGATGGAATCAGAATCTGACTATATCTTAAGCAAAGTTCGTGGGTTCTGCGCGTTCCAGGAGCGTTGCATCACTGATGTGGCAGATAAACTCCGGGAGTGGAAGGTCGGGCGGAAGCGGGCCGATAAGATCATCGAGCAGTTGATCCGGGAAGATTATCTCAACGAGGAACGGTTTGCCCGGAGCTATGCCAGCGGTAAATTCCGTATCAACCATTGGGGAAAGACAAAGATCATTTACGAGCTGGAGAAACGGCAGGTCCCTGACCTGATCATCCAGATCGGGCTGGAAGAGATCGATGATGAAGAATATGCTGAAACGCTCAAAGAATTGCTACAGAGAAAGAACCGTGAACTGCGGGAAACAGACCCTTTCAAACGAAAGCAAAAGCTGATTGCTTACGGGATCCAGAAAGGATATCATTATGGATTAGTGAAGCAGGTGATTGGAAAATTGAAATTTGAAAATTGAAATTTGGAACCCTTGAACAAGAAATGCTTTATCTTTGCTCCTATAATCATAAATCGTACCCATGATCACGCAGGAAACCTACAAAGAACTGAATCAAAGGCTCGATGCTTTGAGGAGGTTCCTTTGACGTCGACCGGAAGAAACAAACCATCCGAGAAAAAGAAGAGCTGACCCAGGTTCCTGATTTCTGGAACGATCCCAAAAAAGCCGAGGAGACTTTACGTTCGATCCGCGATATCAAGCGTTGGACGGATGCTTATGATGAGGCCATGTCTTCTTTTGAAGATCTGACGGTCATTTATGAATTTTACCAGGCCGGGGAAGCTTCCGAAGAGGAAATCGACAGGCAGGCTGATAAGACCATGAAGGTAATCGAAAATCTTGAGTTCCTTAACATGCTCAGCCGGGAGGAAGATAAGCTTAGCGCCATCCTTCAGATCAACTCAGGTGCAGGCGGCACGGAAAGCCAGGACTGGGTCCAGATGCTCATGCGGATGTATGTCCGTTGGGCTGAGCTTCATAACCACAAAGTTAAGGAACTGGACCGGCAGGACGGTGATGTGGCCGGCATCAAATCTGTCTCCATTGAAATCGATGGGGAATATGCTTTTGGGTATCTTAAAGGCGAAAACGGCGTCCATCGCCTGGTGCGGTTATCTCCTTTCGACTCCGCCAACCGCCGGCATACCTCCTTCGCTTCGGTTTATGTTTACCCAATGGTCGACGAAAACATCAATATTGAAATAATTCCGACAGATATAACCTGGGATACCTTCCGTTCCAGCGGTCCCGGCGGGCAAAATGTGAATAAGGTCGAAACAGCAGTCCGGCTGAAGCATGAGCCTTCCGGCATCATCATCGAATGCCAGGAAACCCGCTCCCAATTGCAGAACCGGGAAAAAGCCATACAGATGCTGAAATCACAGCTCTTCGAGATAGAACTGCGCAAGAAAAGGGAAGCGCAGGCCGAGATTGAAAGCAGGAAGAAAAAGATCGAATGGGGCTCGCAGATCCGCTCTTATGTCCTGCACCCATATAAGATGGTAAAAGACCATCTCACCGACCACGAAGTTGGCAATGCCCAGGCTGTGCTGGATGGGGAGATTGATGATTTTCTCAAAGCGTACCTGATGGAATTCGGAGGGAATTAAATAGTTGGCAGTTGACAGTCGGCAGTCAGAAATTTGAAACTTGGAATTTGGAATTAAAAAGATAATATTAACCAAAATCAACTTAAAATGAATACCAGAATAGAAAAAGACACAATGGGAACAGTGGAAGTACCGGCCGATAAATATTGGGGTGCACAAACCCAAAGATCGGTGATGAATTTTAAAATAGGCGATCCGGGCTCAATGCCTGTCCCAATCATCCGGGCCTTCGGCATCCTGAAAAAAGCTGCTGCGCTCACAAATTTCGATTTGGGTGTGCTGCCGAAAGAGAAATGCGATATCATTTGCAAAGTCTGTGATGAGATTATCGAAGGCAAACTTGACGACAACTTCCCGCTCGTCATCTGGCAGACCGGCTCCGGCACACAATCGAACATGAACGTCAACGAAGTGGTTGCCAACCGGGCACATGTGCTTTTAGGCAACAAACTGGGCGAAGGCCAGCGCTTTATCCATCCAAACGATGATGTGAATAAATCACAGTCATCCAACGATACTTTCCCTGCCGCCATGAGCATTGCCGGGTACAAGATGATCGTCGGGACTACCATTCCCGGTGTTGAACTGCTTCAGAAAACCCTTTTACAGAAAGTCGAAGCCTTCAATAATATTGTTAAGACCGGCCGTACTCATTTAATGGATGCCACACCGCTGACATTAGGCCAGGAATTCTCCGGTTATGCTGCCCAACTAGGATATGGAATTAAGGCAATGCGAAACACCTTACCACACCTGGCTGAGTTGGCCCTGGGCGGAACGGCTGTCGGGACAGGTATCAATACCCCTAAAGGATACTCCGAACTGGTTGCAAAGAAAATCGCAGAACTTACGGGATATCCTTTCATCACGGCCGCCAACAAGTTTGAATCCCTTTCGGCCCATGATGCCGTCGTTGAATCTTCCGGCGCCCTGAAAACCCTGGCCGTAAGCCTGATGCATATTGCCAGCAACATGCGCCTGCTCGCATCCGGCCCGCGTTGCGGCTACAGCGAGATCGTCCTGCCCGCCAATGAGCCCGGATCTTCTATCATGCCCGGAAAGGTCAACCCGACCCAGCCTGAAGCGATGACAATGGTTTGCGCCCAGGTACTCGGGAATGATGTAACTATCAATATAGGCGGCACGCACGGCCATTTCCAGCTCAATGTCTTCAAGCCGGTCATGATTGCCAACCTGCTGCAATCAGCGAGGCTGCTTGGCGATGCCTGTGTTTCTTTCAACAATAACTGCGTCATCGGCATCGAGCCGAACCTGCCAAATATCAAGAAGAACCTGGAGAATTCACTGATGCTGGTAACGGCACTGAACCCAAAGATCGGTTACGATAATGCAGCCATGATTGCCAAGAAAGCACACACAGAGAACAAAACCCTGCGTGAGGCCGCACTTGAATCAGGGCTGGTAACCCCTGAACAATTTGACGAATGGGTGAACCCGATGAAGATGATCGGGAGGTAGGTTTAAAAATATTACTTCATCAATATATAATACAAGTACTCAAATTCTTGTGTGGCAAATTTGTTGAAAGACGTGCTTCCCTCCGTTGCAGCGAATTTTTTCCCTAAACCATGCAAAAATTTTGGTGCTAACTTTCGTATTAAATTTTCCCTTTCGGTTGAGGATAATTTTAATGCTTCTAAAACATTTGCTGTAATTATTTCTTTTTTTACAAGTATAAAATTTGAATTTTTCAATTGTATTTTTAGTTTTTCAAGTTCATTTTCATGCCTGAAATCAGCAAAAAGAAAATAGCCACCTGGTTTTAAAACACGATATACTTCCTTTAAGAATCTATCCATTTTAGAATAACGGTGCGAAGACTCAACATTTATTACCACATCAAAAGTATTATCCTGAAAGTGTAAGGATTGTGCATTCCCTTGTAAAAAATTAATTTTTTCATTTGAATAATATTTTTTGCAAAATTCAATTGCTGTTTTATTCAAATCTAACCCAATTGCTGAGTTTGGTGATAAATAGCGATTAATATATGATAAACCACCTCCACGTCCACAACCCACTTCTAAAATATCTTTCCCTTTAATATCTATACTGCTTGCAACAAAATCATAAAGTTGTGCTGAGTATCTGAATTTTTTATCATTTTCATCAAGTTTGATTTTATCATTATCCTTCGAATAACCATAGTTCATAAAAGTGACTTCGGCTTTTGTATCAACAGCACTAATATACCAGTACCAAATTTTGAAAAAAGCATTTTTCAGTTTTTTTTTCATTTTATTAACTAATCGTTTAAATATGAAAAATTTTCATCAATTATCCGGCAATCCTCCCTGATTTCAATTTTTTCAGATATTATTTTTTTACTATTTCAACTCTTCTGTTTAGCTCTTTTCCTTCTTTAGTATCGTTCGTTGCAACCGGTGCTAAAGGACCAACTCCGCCAGCTTCAAGACGTGATGTTTCAATCTTATAGCGGGTTATCAAATCTGTAACCACCGCGGCAGCGCGTTTATTTGAAAGCTCCATATTGTCTTTAATATTGCCTGTATTATCCGTGTGGCCAACTATATAAATTTGTAGTGAAGGATTTTTTTGAAGAAGAGTGGCGATTTCTTTAATCGTTTCAGAGGATTCCGGCTTGATATCGGATTTACCTGTATCAAAGTAGATTCCATAAACAGCCATGTGACCATCTTTAAGAATATTCGTTTTAAGAATGTCCGCTGTAACTTTAACCATATCTGTTTCCATCGGCTTCTCCTCGACTATTCTAATCTTTGTCCAGGGACCTGCCGCTACAAATACACCAATCCAAACATTGCCTTCATCTCTTTTTAGAAATGCAGTCAGGTAACGCTCGGGAGGATAGTAACCAATCGTTTCAATCTGAATTTCAGGTCCGCATTCTTCATTACTGCAGTTATAAATAATCTCAAACCCGCCTTTCATTAATGCCTGTTCGTAGTTGCGCATACGTTCAAGTGAAGAGCGGTTGTCCGGATCCCGATAATCGATCCTGGTAACTTTTCCTTCGATCTTCTCAGTCTTAACTGTGCCATCTTGTTGAACTTTGCCGATCACAAGCTGCTGTTCATCAAACTCTTTCGCTTCCTGGCTTTCAATATAGGATCCTTCAAAGGGTGCTATAAGCGGATGACCGTCATTTTGTGCAATAGTATCCGGGGTCGCAGTTATTACAGTTACTACTATAAATATTGCCGCTATTATTTTTAAATGAACTGACTTTCTTCTTTTAACTATAAATACTTTTATCTGTTCCATTTTTATTTTCTTTTTAGTTGTTAAAATCCTACTCGTTTGGCTTTTCGCAATCGCCCCGTTTTTGAAGTGGTCGCTGGTCTCCACTATTTCTATTGTCTGTTGCGAAAATGTCAAAAAGTATCGCAAAAAATATTGAGGCTGATCTCTTAGTTTACGAAATACTTTTTAAGGTCGATCTCATCCCATTCTGAATACCCAGGTACTTTCAACCATATTTTTAACTCCGATGGCTGAGCTACAACTGAATAAATGGTCTTAACCAGGCCTCCTTCCGGAAAAGTTGCTCCCCCGTCAGGAATCGTAATATCAAAAATCTCCATCATTTTTTGGGGAGTAATGTTCCCTTTATTCAACTCTCCATGGTTCATCAGGTTGGTCCGGCGGGTATAGGTTAACCCTATTCCCTCATTGGTTGAATCATAGAATATAATCGGGTAATTGTGCCATGATGGATCGACAAAGTCGTTGGTGGCGGCGATCAGCCCCTGAGCCTGCCTCGGAACTACCCGGTAGGTTGCCCATTCATAAATGGTAGCATGGTCAGGGAAAGAGGCATTCATGATCAGTCCGACCTCAGGAAGTGTAGTATTAAACCAGGCATCAACCCCGGTGCCGGAAGTATTCCTGAAAAGACTTTCCAGGAGGATATGGTTGGTGTTTTCCCGGCCCTCGCTGCTCGTTGTATCGGAGTGCTGGCCATTCTGCAGTTCCAGGAAGATCCCTTTATTATTGATGGCAGTCTGATAAAAAACCGATCCGATGAAATCGATATTGGCGACAGATGCAGGATAGCCTGTCGGGTTCCAGACAACCACATGGAAGTACTTGCTGAACCTGCTTAAATTCGTTGAGGCCAGATCAAGGTTTCGCCCGGTTACCACGGTATGATCGGGTGTATAATCTCCCCAGGCTGAGAGACTACTGCATCCGGTGTTGTGGATCATGAGAAAAACCGAAGACATAATATACGTTTGATCTACATCCAGTCCGCTGGTTTCAGCTATCCCATCCAGGTACTCTTTAAAAATCTGGGGAAACTGCTCATAATAAAACCTTCCAGAGGTTACCAGATCTTCATATTTTATTTCTTTTTCTCCTATCAGAAAATCGACTACAGCCTCATTGTAAAATTGCCCAAGCTGCTGCTTCAGCATCAGCCCATATTGCCGCCCCATCTGGTGGAATGTCCCATGCAGTTCGGCAATGTAGAATGATCCGGAAGGACTTTTGAAAAGTTTCCCTCCTTCAAATGTGTCGACAGGTTCATTATTTGTCTCTTTTTTACATCCTGTAGAAATTCCAACTACCAGGACCGTTAACATAAGAATCCGGACAAGTGTTTTCATAAGAATATCATTTATTTAGGTTTCTGTTTCATAGTATTAATACTTCAATATCTTAAATATGAACTTTTCCTGACCTTCAATATATAAAAAATACATCCCCGAATTCAATTCTTTGGTATCAATAATATTATTTTCACCACTCAATATCTCTGAATAAACTAATCGACCTAATGTGTTGTATACTTTAATGAGATAGTCCGTTCTATCTGATTTATTTTTTACGATAAATTCATTTGTAAAAGGATTAGGGTAAACATCAAATTCTCTATTGATCATCTCCTTCGGTTCCATAATCAATGTAGGTACATATATGATGTCATTACAAATTGCTTTTTTATCAGATACCTGATATCGATAATGAGCCTCTATCAATGGAGTTTGAGTTTGCCAGTTATTATTTTTTATTGGTGGTACAGAAGAAATATATTCATAAAATGAATTAAAAACATAACCAAACATTGTTGTATCATTGGGCTCATTTGTGCCAGTTGGTATCACATTTCCTTTTATCATATTGCCATATTCGAAATGGTCACTACCCTGCAAAGCATAAAACCCTAAAAAGGGAGATGAAGTATTAGTTACCTGGTTGCCTATAAAATTTTGTCCGTTTGAAGCCGGAGAAGAATTCATAAAAATACCATACAACTCTGCTCTGTTTCTGTAAAAAGTATTGAAAGGTCCATTAATACCATGACTATTGTCAATGACTATATTCTGAACGACATTGCTTTCCAAAAGATTCATATAAACATAATTACCGTGTAAAACTAAATCTCCTGCCGAATTTGGAGGAAGGGAGGTTTCTGTCCAATATGGATCTGTAGAGTAATTGTACGCCAAAATATTCCCGTTTGCACCCGATTGTAAGATCATAGAATGTCTCAGATGCTCGAAATTATTTTGATGAATAAAACAATCGCCTGAAGTGGACTGAAGCATTATGCCATATCCTTTTCCTCCCGAACCATAAGAATGTGCATCTTTAAAGAAACTATTTTCAACAGATACGTGAATTGAGTTTAGAATATCGATATGAGCGAAATTGCAGTAATAACTTTCGATACCGCTTATGCTACAATCGGCTGCACTGTTGATGTAAATATTTGAGGATTGAGACGTAGTAGTATCTAAGCGCTCTATTTTTATACATTTTATATGTACCTGATGTCGGGGTGTAAGTTTATAGATTACAGGTAAATTATTTCCATTATATGACCTTCTAAAAGGTTTGTTAAGTAATAAACTATCACCATTAATCTGCAAAATTTGAAATATCTGGCCTGTGGAATGATAAGCCCATGAATTATTCACCAATAAACTGTCATCAAATGGTACTAATCTTATAAAATCGCCTTCAGCGAATATCTGCGGTTGGTTCACAAATAGTTTTTGTTGACCTTGAATTAATGGATAAGTTATGGTGCAATTTGTATTTATTTCACTTCCTGTTATCTTAATTCCGTGATTATTATTTCCCGGTGAAAGTTTGAACCGGACTAAAGGGCACAGCGATAACGAATCAATTTCTCCTTGAATAAGGATTGAATCAGGAAGTTCAATGGTTTGCTCAAACAAATAGGTACCTTTGGAGACAAATATTTCACCCGGACCATTTAGTGCATTTATAGCTTGTTGAAGTGCGTCGTCACAAGCAACAAATCCACTTGTATCAGCTCCAAACGAAGTGAGTGTTACACTTTGCTGAAAATTGAATGACGCAGAACTGCCAGGAGAATTCCAATTAGTAATTCGAAATGAGGGTATGTTTTGAGAAAATAAATAAATATTTTGTGTCAAAACTGTTGCTATGATTATGATGTATTTATTTATAGTCATTTGTTTAGTTATCCAGTGCATCTCGAAAAACTAGCTTATGCCCGTTTATTAACGACATAAAATTACAATATGGTTTTCTTAAAACCTAATTTTTACTCCACTATACTCCCCTACTTTTTATTTATACAATACACCCCGATAACTTCATAGAAGAAAAGCGCTGTAACTCATATGTAGTGCAATGGCAGTCTGGTAAAAACCTTCATAGATTCATTTAAATTTAGGGAGATATTCTGGAAATACATTCAAATTTGATTATTGGTTACTGGTTATTAGTTAGTGGTTAGTGGTTAAATTTTGAGTGTTAATTGTTAAATTGTTAAATTGCTATATTTTTTAATGCTAACCGCTGACTGCTGACTGCTGACCGCTGACTGTCGATCGCAAGACTATCGTCCCGGCACATGGGGATGGATTCATCTTTCACATTTCTCCCGTCCGATGATCATCGACAAATTCCGGCAAAGAAGCCGGTAGTCTTCATTGATTTCCAGGCTTTTTATCTTGGCGACCGTTTCCGGAGGGAGCCGGTCAAGCGGCACAGATTGGAGGAAGAGAGCGGTCTCCAACTCGGAGAACCCGGCCCGGTCTTCGAACCACTCCAGCACGGTTCTGTTCTCGGGGCAGGCAGTCTGGCATCGCAGGGCAAATCCGAAAAGGCGCCCACGAGCTGCAGGAAGCTCCCCATGCCGGGTACATAGCAGATGTGGTTGCGGCCATAGTCAGCCAATCCACTAAGCACGGCAAGCGTCTTGAGCGGCAGCTTTGGCTTCGCCAGATGGTAGCCTTCCGGCTTTAGCCAGGTCGCCAGCACTTCCTGGACGCTCTTTGTACGTGGCGTGTAGCTTACGTAAGTAGGCGGTACGACCACCGGCACACGTCCACCTTGCCAGTTGAAGATAATTCGCATCTGAGGTGTGGGCACAGCTACGATGATGATCGAGCGAGCGCCAGGAAGGTCTGCCGGGGGATCGAAAGAGAAAAAACCGAGTTGCTCCCGGTAGAGCGATTCGTCGATGAGTCTTTTCTCGTAGCGGCCTAAGATCGCCTCTTTCAAGTCAGCGAGACGAACAATAGGAACAATCCGGCTTTTCCATCCCCGTTCTTCGATCATTTTGAACAATTTTTCCATCCGTGATTTTATCTGAGGATCTCTCAATCCGTTGACTGATGTATTAGTAGCTGGTGGCAGTCTGTCAAAGACCTTCCTTGGTCCATGTAAATATAAGGAGATATTGGAAATATGTGCAAGTTATTGGCTAAATATTGAGGGTTACGGGATTTGGTTCAGACGTTTTTATAATTTATTTTGTTGCTGTGATTTTACAAATCATTATTTTTATAAGAAATTAATGTTTAACATAGGACTAACAAGGGATAGACTGCAATTTTGCAATCTATTCAGTAGTTAGACCGACTATCAGAAGGGGCTGCCAGGTGTGTGACATCTGCATCAGTGCCAAGGATATCCATGAGTCCCCGGGTCCTGAGGCGGCGGTCAGGATGAATTCCGTATTCCAGGTCATAGAATTCACTGGGAAATAACAATATGTGCATAGTCATTAAAGGCCGCAAAATCCCGTTAATACCGCTGGTCAAGCATCTATTATGTGTCATACTTGGTTTATTCTTTTTAAGAGTAAGTATTCCTCTGGCAGAAGGTCTAATTAGAATAAATTGGCCAACAACAACGGGGACGGTATTGAATTCGGAACTTGAAGAAGGGCCGCTATATAGAAGTATGTATGTGCGTCTATTGTACGAGTATTCTGTCGGCGATAAAAAGTTTGAAGGAAGTTACATTCACAACCCGAAAGACCGCCTTTTCACAAAAGAAAAAGCAGAAGAGAGCATCAAAACAAAATATGCACCCTACAATCAGGTCGAGGTTTACTACAATCCTCATCACCCCGAAATTGGCTTTCTTGAGCCGGGACCCAAATTAGAAGAAATATTCGTATTCTTTCTCGGTTTAATATTATTTGCAGGGGGTAGCTATCTTGCTTATTGGACTATTAAAGACACCATTGATGGGGTAGACTACACATACAGGGAATTCGTCACCATCCGGGAACGCATTATGTCAGCCATCAGCGCCGAAAGTGAAAACCCGCGTGAGGCGTTGAAACTGTATCGGCAAGCGAAAAAACAGAACGAAGAGTTCAGTGTACTCATCTTCGTTATCAGCTTTGCCGCGCCAATTCTCGCGACCGTTCTGGCCCTTTGTTCATCGCTGATATCAGAGCGATTCAGTGAAGTACTCTATTACGTCATTCTTGCCTGTGTGGGTTTTGGGGTGCCGGCAATGCTAAGGGCGTTTCGTGACCGCCATAATGGAATAGTATCCATCTTTGCGCCGAAAGAGCCGCGATGGTTCTGGATTAATGTCGTAATCGCAGGCCCATTTCTTTTGTTTCGAAACCTGCTCCTGATCCTCACGGGCATACTCTTTGCTTTTTTAGCGATGGGGCCGCTCCTGGCCATTCTTTTGCTCTGCGGCGATCTTCAATGTGGAATAACAGAGAATCCTTACATCATGACTGTCGTTGACGTATTGGCCGCAGGCAGTGGCCTGGTCATCATCCTGAAGTTATTGGCTGACGTTCGGTCTGACGATCTCTTGCCTCCTGTAATTGGTATCAAGATTCTGTTTGCTGCCCTTCGGCGGAACAGAAATGAAGTATTTGAACACTTTTCCATTTTGCTGTTAGGCTATGTATTTGTTGCACTCAAATCAGGCAATTCGGCTATCATTCTTGCGCCATCATTTGAAGCAGTGATATTAAGTGTGCTATCCGGATTGTTCCTGGCCCTTTCGCTTGCACGTGGCGATTTGTCAACTGAAACTATGGTCTTCATTCACTTGGGAATGAGTCGTTGCCATATCCGTTTGCAGAATTGGGCATCCGCCCTGGTACAGCTTAAACCAGTTGACAAAACGAGCATCTGCGAATTTGTAGAGCGGGACGATTGCAGGAAGTTATGTGGATATCTGAGCCATCACCTGATGTCGGTGATTGAAGGAGTCAGATTAGGATACCAGCCTGGCGACCTAGAAGATTGCATTGACCGGGCTAAGGAGACAGGCGTGCCGGATATTCCTGACAGCAGGATTTGGATTAAGAACATCAGGGAAAATCAATTGCTTGTTGAAGGCGAGGAGGTCAGGGCTGCATTGGGTCGGACAACGAAGCACCGGTGTCTGCTCGAGCGGATTGATTTCGATTATCTTCTCGGCTTTTTCGGGTGGTACTGGGGGGCGGGCATCATCTGCTTCATTTGGTGGTTGTTCCGGGTTTTATAACGACTGCCAACTGTCCAACTGCCAACTGGACACGAAGTTCCGCGAAGAAGACCCAAAGGGGATTGAGCTGGCGCCACACGAAGTCTCACTTATTAGTGGCTGGCCTTCATTTCTGTTTTCTTTTTAATGCTATATTTTTTCCTGATTGCAGCAAGCCTTTTCTCGCGCAATAAAGGATTCTTTTCATATTCAGAATGACGTTTATCCCGTATCTTTCGCATTAATTCAACACAATCAAATTTCTTTTTACTCATTATCTTCAATTTTTACAATTTCGCGAGGACTTCTGATTTCAAGCAATGCATAACCTTTTTTAATATTTACTGCATTGTATTGTCTGATACGTTCAAGGTTGACAATATGTTTAAAATTCCAGCTAGCCAGTACTGATGCTTTGTGAATTGTAGCCATAGCAATATGAAGGGCATCTTCATAATATTTTCTTGAAACAGCCCCTTCCAGGATATAAATTTCAGCTAGTTCTTTTACTTCCTGATCAGCAGGTATTAACTCTTTAAACTCACCGTTAATGATTTCATCGAGTTTATCCCGGACAGGCTTAGGTGCATCCATAACTTCGTCAATGGTAATATCAGATATAATGGCAATTTTTTGACCAGTCAGGAATTCCCTGACAAGTTTGTTGGACCAATCCATGAATTCTTCATCAAAACATCCACCAATGACCGAGGTGTCTATGTAAACTCTTTGAATCATAATGTTATTTACAAAGATAACCAAAAAATGGGAAAAATTCTATATATGCAGGCTTGTCACTAATATGCCGGTCTATGTGGTTTGGATTATTACATGAAGTTCCGCGAAGAAGACATGAAGGGAATTGGGCTTGGCAACATAAAGCCCTTCGAACTGGTCAAAGTATTATTTTATTTTCTTCGCCAATTCTCCAACTCCCATTGAGCGATAGTAATTTTAGATTCAATTGATTTTAATCTAATGATCTCGATATATTTAAGATACTCTTTAATATCATCAATTTCAGTCCAATCTTTCAGCGAATGCCCATTTACCTCTTTCTGTAATTTCGATTTAACAATATTATCTATGGGGCAATGGAAAGGCATATCAATCTTGCCAATCGCCCACATGTATTTTAAAAAAAGATTAATTATTTTTTGACTTATTCCTATTCGGAACCTATTTTTATAAAGTATCTCAGAATACTTTGTGGAAATAGAATCAGACAACTCATTTATCTTTTGCACATGATTATTTTCGTCAATTGATGAATAATTGCTCAGATACTTAAGCAAAAAATCCTTTATATAATTTCTAATACATTTTGTTTGATTTGAATTTTTAAATTCAGTGTTATAAATCGGGAATGACTTGTTTCTTGTTTGAAGCCCGGCATTTAAGCTGAATATTATTAACTCTTCAATCAAAAATTCGTCTTTACTGCTTTCAAATTGATAATTCATATCTAACTAGTTTTTCAAAGTTACTTTATACCAGACTGTCTAAAAAATTAATTGATTCATGAAAATTAAAGGAGATACTTTTGGACTAAATTTTGTTCTTTATAGCGTTTTTATCAGAGTCCGTTTCGTTTTTCCTTCCCCATCAAGATGAATTACTTTCTTCATCAAACTGAATTCTATTTCTTTCCTAATCCGGCCAAAATCAATTAAACTTTTCACATCTTCCCAGGTTACAATGGAGAAGTTTTTCACTCCGGGAAAGGCTTGCCTGGGCACCTTTCCCCTTACCAAGTTCTCATAAGAGATTAATGCGATGTGATAAAAATTGTCGTACAACCCGGCTGCTTGATATTTCTTTAAAATGTCGTTTTGCCTGTTAATTTCAGACCATTTCAAATCGGTAAAGCATTTCACTTCAAACACGATGATAGTGCTTTTCTTTTTATCGTCGACAGCCGTCATGACAAAATCAAATTCGGTTTTATCTATGGTCTCTTTATCAATTTTAATGTCAATTCCGCTCCTTTTACAGTAAGAATATAAATCAACATTTTCCAGGAAAGGCATGCTGTCTTCATACTGCAGGTTCCTGAAAGACGGTGGCTGAAGTGTTTTGTTTTTCAGGACTTCCTTATTGTTTGCTGTTGCTGCTTCTTCAATTAAATATAAAAATTTATTGAAATCCTCCTTGTTATTCTCAAAGCGGATAATCAACCTTTCGAAAAACCGGGCAGTAAAGCTGTTTTCATCGCGGTTGTAATGAATGATTGTGGAGATTTTTGATTGCATGATTCTTTGAGTTAGTGTTTCGGATTGTTTTGATTGTTCTGATTTTTAAGGTTTATCCTACATATTCCTTTGCAAAGTAAAGTATAAACTTCGGATCATTTTGTTGACCTTAACAAAATGATCAAAGATAGAAATGCCAATGGATTGATGGATATTAAGCTTAGGTTCAAATATCCTTTTTTAATTTCTTGAGATATTTCGATTTCCCTTCCAGTAACCTAAGCTGTTCAGCTGTTTGGGGCTTTTTTATTTTCAAAGGTAAAATAGGCCTGTCTTTCTTCCCATTCTGTGAATGGTTTTTATAGGTTTCCCATTCGATGGAATAGTCTTCAGCCTGGTTTCCCCAGCAGACCCATTCAGGACGAGAGCCCCGTGCGAACATTTCGAGAAATGGGCCCCAGCTGCAGGCTTCAATCAGCTCATATTGTTCATCGGGTTTGCGGCTGTGTTCCCTTTTCTGCTTAATGATCATATTTTCCTGTGTTCTGCCCCGCTTAAGTGTTCTGGCATTCTTTCCCCGGACACCGAATAATATCATTTCCGTAACATTTCTGAAATAGAAGCCAACGCCTCTGCGGTCCGGACCACCGTCTTTCCTTACCTTGTACCAAATCAGATTTGTTTTATAGGTGAATCCCCAGGCTTTCATAACTTCTAATCCTTCTGAGAGCAAGGCATTGGGAACCCATAAATATAAATGCGCCGAATCTTCTACTGCCTCTTTTACAGGTATTTTCTTTATTTCTTCCAGGGTTAATGTAGAATACCTGGACAACCGCTTATGCTCTGGCGCCATTTTGCCTGTCCTGTTCTCAAATTGCCAGGGTGGATCTGCAAGGATAGTCGCAAACTTCTTCCCCTCCGCAAATCTTCTGAAATCCTCCGCTGCAGATAGTTTATCCATTGTCTGTTATAAGTTTAGATGTGATACCAAATACTAATACAGGGCATCCCCCGTTTCGACCTGCTTGCAAGCGTGGGAGCAATTTTCCCATTTGTGTAGTACTCGCGCCATACTTGGGCATGATTCCGAGTTTTCTGAAAAGTGGATCCAGTTCATTGCTTCGCGTGACCAATACACCGACACTTATCGCATTATATTCGAAAAAAGCCCGTAAAGCATACAAATCACGGTCAAAAGTCTGGTCTTTACTATTCCATTCCAGGTCAAATGCAACTCTTCCTTTAAGATAATCAACTTTGTGAGTTCCATGGCTGAAAGAACCCTTTGGCTCTTTTGTTTTGCCTTTTATTTCAAATATATTCAATTCCGCACCTAATTTTCTCTCGGTCCAAGACATTGGTCGAAGTATTGATGATAATATTTTAGGAATGTGACTTTCATTTTTACCTCCTTCAATAATATCTTTCTGAGAGAATCGAAATGCCCTTAAAGCCTGGCAGATTTCTTCAAATTCTTTTCGAAATTCCATTGCCAGGATAGCCGAAGCATGCTTAAAGTCATGAATCTCATAAAGTTCCTTAATGTCCTCCGGTATGTAGTCTGTCCAGGTCATTCTATCTTTTATTAATTATCGACTGTTTGCTACTTATTAAACTTAGCAAACTTCAACGAGATCAAATTTACATATAAGTTCTTCTTGAAAATGAGGTTTTTTTTTCCTTGCAACTTGCAGAAATTAAATTATTTATGAAATAGCCTCAGGGTTTTTAGTAGTCAAGGAATACTTGACTACTTAATCTTTTGGGTTATCTTGTTTTGGGGGCTATTTGGTTTATAATTTTGAACTGTCAAGGATTACTTGACAGTTCAATGAATGCTGATAAAGTACACTAATTTTAATCTTGTCTTTTTTGTTTTATTAATTATATTTTCCAGTCATATTTTGTTTTATCGCATCCACAACGAATTTTTTTTGCTACAGTATCATAGTTTCTCATAGAAACCATTGGCTTTTTACATGTCGATTCTTGGCAATAGAATAACTTTTCGAACTCCCCAAGGTCTGCCCAAAATGCTTTTAGATCGCCTAATTTTGGTGAAAATGGGTTATCATGTGAAAGTAAGTTGCCTAAGATGTTTGAGTTAATAATCCTGTCAATGATTGGCATTTTTGATTTCAAATCGTTACTACTTTTATTGATTTTCGATTTCAAGTCATTTAGTAATTCATCCGGCATCCGCTTTTCATTCACTTCATTGAATCTAAAATTTACTTTTACTTCAAGGTTTGCACAAATTACTTTAAGCGTATGTTCGAGATATTTTCTGATTGGATTTCCGGTAATATCAATATCACCCTTGGCTATGTTAGTTTCAATAATTTCTCTTAAATCTGTCGGTTTGTCTTCGATATATGTACCTTCAGTATCGCTCCATTTTATTTCATTGATTAACCAACTCTTTCTTTTTGCAAGTTGACTTACATATTGATACCATTCGTTTTCGTGAGTCATCAAAATTATTTGGTAGTCAGAAAATTTTTCAAATATCAAATCCGCAAATTTTTTCCTGTGATTGCTGTCAAAACTTGAAATGACGTCGTCTAAAAGCAGAAATTTGTTTTCTTTATTAAATGCTATAACAGAAGCTAAAAAGAATGACAAACCAAAGCAGTTGAGATGTGATTCGCTAAAATATTTTTGTGGTGGTGATACCCAATTATCGTTATATTTATACTCAATGGTGATTCCATTAAGTTCATCTTCCTCACCTATGGTTACGATCTTCAACTCTTGAAACTGTTCACCTGGATTCATAAACTGGTAGTATTCGTTTATTGTTCCTGAAAAAGTAGTGATGAAGTTCTCTAAACCTTCCTTTAGTTTCTTAACAAATTCGTTGTATATGATTTCCATTGATGACCTCTGGTCTTCAAAAACTTTCCTTTCCTTTTCAAATTTCTTTATGCGAAGAAAAGCATCTTTTGCAGATGAGATATTTGAATAGATTACAGCATTATTATCTTTTTTCATTACTGCTTGTAATGCTGTAATTTTTGATTCTAGAATTGTAAATATTGCAAAGTCAGCATCTTGTAGCTTTAATGTTTTAGGCTCTGATATTTTATTTCCTGACGTAAATTTTTCGTTTGCCTCTTTTTCAAGAGAAGATATTTTTATTATTAAATAATCAATAGCTTTTTTAATTGGTTCAAAAGCCTTGTTGTTGTAATGGGAATCAATACGCAAATTTTCGAGTCTATTTATTCGTTCTTTTGAAATATTTATTATTGATTGTCTTGCTGCATCACAGGCAGTTTTCTTTTTTAATGATTCTTCTATTTGCGCTAATCTCTTTTGAATATCTTTAAGCAATTTATACTTACTCATTGGTTGTAAACACAATGGGCAAGTATCGTCAAGGTGGTATTTTTTTTCAATCACCGAGCGACCAGCTTTAAGTAATTCCGCAAAGAATATTTGCATTATACTATAAACATCATCAGCAATTTTATTGAACTCTATGTAGTATTTTTCATACTCTGAGTTAAGTAAACTAATCTCACCTTTCAGATTAGTTAAAGTATTTTTGCAGTTTTCGAGAAACCTTAATTCGTCAAGAACTATCGTGTTGACCCGTGTTTTAAGCAAATTAAGAACTGCATCAATGTCCTTGAACGATTTTACAGCAACTCCCAACTTTAAAGGTGTTATTATCTCATTAACCTTCTCAAACAAATTCTTTTCCACACCAATAGCAGCACCAATTTTTTCAATCTGAATTTGTTTTTGTGTGTTAATTTGGGATTCGTAATTCTGGTTTTTAATTTCAGTTTTTATTGAGTTGTAGGCTGTCTTCAATACTTCTTTTGCCTTGTTAACTTCGGCATATCCAATCACATCAGATAAACTTTTTAGTTTTTCACCCTTTGTTTTATCAATAAATTCCGTTAGAAATTGATAACGAAGAACAAGATTTTCATTTTGGGTATTGTTTAAATAAGAATTGAAATCGTCCGACTTATTTGAGAAGTCCGAGACTAGTTTATTTTTTTTGTAATTCAGCGTCTTTGTAGAATTAACATCTGCTTCTGAGAAAATCATTTCAACCGAAGAAACTTCTGTATCTTCAATGTTGGAATTTCTCAATGCATCTTTGAAATCTATTTCAGAATCCTCTGATAAATGTCGAACTTTATCATTAAAGAACCACTCAAATGAATCTGAAATACTACTCTTACCTGTTCCATTGTCTCCGTAAATAAGAATTGATTTTTCAGACAATTGGAGTTCCATCGTTTTTTGAACCCCCCGAATTCCTTTTATGGCTATTTTTTTAATTTTTATTGACATTCTTTTCTCTAAGTTTTTGAAGTTCATTTTTTATATTGGTGTCGGTCAGTAGACCTTGCTTATATAAGTTTGCTAAAGATTCTGCAAGTACTTTATCTACATTTATAATGTTTGAAATATTCGCGAAAAAATCTTCCAAAATCTCCTTACCAGATTTCACATTATTGTCCATATTTATTTATTTTTAAAATAGTTCCAGTCAATTTTCAAATTTACTTTCAATTCGCTACTATGTATTTCTGCACCTGTTTTGTTGTTGCATATTGGATAAACACCATAGTGCTCAACAAAACTTAAAATGAAATAACTCTCAAGGTCTTCTATTCTGAAATCCCAATTTGCTTTAAGAATGTCAAAATTTAGATAAGTAAAAAGTAGTGGTTCTTTCTTTCTGTAATTTACAAGTCCAACATTTTTCGATTTGCCTTCAAAGTGTCCGACCAATCTTCTTCCGATACTATTTGTTTTCTTTTCGCTCATCCCTGTTTATTCCGGTGATACTGACCCCTCATTCCGGCCATACTGACCCCCCCTCCTCTGAGGGGGATTTTTGAGGACAGGATTTTAAAGAACAGTCAATGGCTTTTTGTTTCTGTAAAATTATTATTTA